>Ga0307987_1000338_pt1 | contig 28056 bp, 15 predicted proteins | sample EllFjometagen181_FD_203157 | JGI IMG/M metagenome (GOLD analysis project Ga0307987, IMG submission 203157) | Marine microbial communities from Ellis Fjord, Antarctic Ocean - #181 | ecosystem: Environmental > Aquatic > Marine > Unclassified | place: Southern Ocean | collected 2014-10-08 | reverse complement strand
CTGGGGGTTGCGCCATCCTATGGGGTTGTTTGCATATTACTCTTTTTTGCCGGAATCAGTTCGGCTATATTCCATGTTGCGGGACCGGTCATGATCGCCAGAGTGGCCGGTGGGTATCAGGGGCGGGCCATGAGTTTCTGGATGACCGGCGGTGAAATTGCAAGGACCCTGGGCCCCATACTGGGGGTATGGGCGATCTCACAATGGGGATTTGAGAATACCTATCCCATGGTAGGCGTGGGGCTCATGGCATCTCTGTTTCTATATTTTCAATTGAGGGAAGCCCAGGGGGTTCCCGTTGACAATGGCACACAGAGTAGTTTTCTGGAAGTGCTGACCAGCATGCGCCAGGTACTGCTGCCACTGGTGGGAATTATGACTGCCTGTAGCTTTATGACGTCCACACTCATAGCCTTTTTACCCACCTTCATGGTCCAGTCCGGTAACAGTCTCTGGCTGGGCGGGGCAGCTTTGGCGGTTTTGGAGGCATTCGGTACCGTGGGTACATTTTTTGGTGGCACATTGAGTGATCGCATGGGAAGACGCCGTCTGCTGCTATGCATTCTTCCTCTGTCTGCGGTGGTGATGGCGGCCTTTATTTACGCGCCGGATTGGCTGGCCGTACCGCTGCTGGCGTTGCTTGGGATCACTTTGTTTGCCAGTGCCCCCATTGAGCTTGCCATTGTACAGGATCACAGTGCGGCCCACCGGGGGACTGCCAACGGAGTGTTCATGGGGGTAAGTTTCATGCTCATGGCGGGGGTGACGTTTTTGGTGGGGTGGCTGTCGGACCATATCGGAATGGACCGGGCCTTTCTGATCAGCAGTTTCATTGGACTTTTGGGAACACCCTTTGTTCTTTTTCTGCCCAAGCGAGATCGTCCATAGTAATCATAGTATTTGTCAATTGTAATACAAGTAGGGTTCCCAATTCGTAGGATACGAGAGAAAAACAACCCCAAATGGGACATCTATGTCATTCTTCTTTATTAAATTTAATTTTAAGTACCCGAGCATATATTCTTCAAGGTAAAGTCCAGAGATATCAACGATATATATTCATTGAATACTGAAAAATATATGTCTGGGTACTTAGAAGGTTATAATTTTAAAAAAACAAACAAATAAAAACTTTCAGAGCTTATCCAAGCAGAATGGTTGTCCATACACTGGGGTCCACCGTAGTTGGATCTGCCATAAAGAATCCCATCACCGAAATAAAATTTGGTTCCTGAGAAACAGGCCAGAAAGATTTTTGAGCATTAATAGATAAATTTATGCAGTATTTCTGCAAAAGGCTTTAGGGAGTTAATAAAGGAAATGGAAATATCACCTTTCCAGCATGAAACTGAGGGGTTGCTTAGTGATGTGGATAGCATGGTCAATAAGGCATTGTTTGCCGACAACAGTGCATTGTGGCGCTTTGAGCCTGTAAATAATAAATTTTTTATCAGTGCATCATATTACCTGTTATTGGGATACCCCCCTTATGAGTCACATGACGATTACTCAGGCTTCATTGATTATGTTCATCCGGATGACAGATTGGGGGTGCAAACGCGGTTAACACAGGCCATTAAGCAGAATACCCAGTCTATTTCTTTACAGTTTAGAGTGATACACCGATCCGGCAAAACACTTTGGTTCTCTTGCAAGGGATCTTTATTTCCTGCCCCTCACTCCAGGATGGCAGGTGTCATGAGAGATATTACGACATCCAGAAATACACAAAAAAAACTCACACAAAGTGAGCGCCAACTTAAAACCCTGATGAATAATCTTCCAGGTATGGCATATAGAAGTCAATGGATTGACGGAGACTGGATCATTGATTTCATCAGTAAAGGCGTTGAGCCTCTTTTAGGATATACCCAAGACTATTACTTGGCCAATAAGGATGCCATTAATGCCCAGCTTATCAATCCTGAAGAAAAAAAACGTATCTGGGAAATCATCAATCATTCCATATCCGAGGGACGTTATTTCGAAATTGTATACCTCATAAACTCCGCTTCCGGACAGCACAAATGGGTCTGGGAAAAGGGAGAGGTGATTTGCGATAGACAAGGACATCCATCATTCATGGAAGGCTTTATGATGGACATTACCACATTTAAACATGAAGAATCCAGGCTCAAGTCCTCCCTGAAATCGGCTTCCCATGATCGATATCGTTTCGGTCAAATTATAGGGAAAAGTCCTGCAATGCAGTCCGTTTATGAAGTGATTGAGCAGGCTTCCGAAAGCGATGCCAATGTCATTATTTATGGCGCGTCTGGAACAGGAAAAGAGCTTGTTGCCCGTGCCATCCATAAAGCAAGCCGACGCAGCGACTATCCCCTTATTTCCGTGAATTGTGGAGCCATACCAGCCGCATTAATAGAAAGTGAATTTTTTGGTTATAAAAAAGGCGCATTCTCCGGTGCCCAGTCGGATAATGATGGATTTCTAAAGGCGGCCCAGGACGGTATTCTTTTTCTGGACGAAGTGGGAGAAATAAGCCTTGAATTCCAGGTCAAATTCCTTCGTATTCTCGATGGGCATGGATATACCCCGGTGGGAAGCAATGAAATGAGAAAAACAAATATTCGTATTATCGCTGCAACGAATCGCAATTTGTCTGATTTGGTGAAGCAGGGAAAAATGCGAGAAGATTTTTTTTATAGAATTCATATTATCCCCATAAACCTGCCGGTGTTGAGTAAGCGCAGGGAAGATATTTCACTTCTTATCGATCATTTTCTGTTAAAATATCAGGGGAAAAAAAAGGGTACGGATATGCCAGGGTATATAAGGGACACTTTGCAAAAATACCATTGGCCGGGGAATGTCAGACAGCTTGAAAATACCATTCAACGATATGTTGTACTTGGCAATATTGAACTTGATAATCATCTTGACGATATTCATCGTGCAGCATCGGACAAGGACTCTCTTGCTTTATTGACGGATGATTTGAAAAATGCGGTGGAGGCCTTTGAAAAACAGTTCCTTCTTGAAGTATTGAAAAAAAATGAGTGGCTGAGAGGTAAAACAGCCCAAGCATTGGGCGTCACACCCAGAACGCTTTATCGAAAAATAAAACAGTATCGGATAAAATAGTCCGATTTCGGACTATATAGTCATGCAGCGGTATAAAGCCCTAAGTTAATTAATAAATAATCATATATGCAGTTTCGTTCGGAAATTCTTGTCACCCCCTCCTCGTTGTTCTCCAATAGTGTTTATTTGCCATTATTCATTATCATTTAAGATGCTTACGATAAATAATGATCAATGGCACGATACTTGAATTCTCTCTTAAATAAATTCGATTTTACAAAGTTAATTTAAGAATGTGATCCCAATTTCTGGATACATTTTGGGAATATCCATTCGTAGCGAAATTTTTCATAATTTCATACAATAGGGGAGCAAACATGAACAAAACGTATGATGCAGTTATCATCGGTGCAGGAATCATGGGAAGCAGTATTGCCTATGAATTATCCAAAAAAGGATGGAAAACGCTGAATGTTGATAAACTTGATGCAGCCGGACAAGGGTCAACAGCCAACACCTGTGCAGTAATTCGGGTTCATTACTCAACTGTGGACGGCACGGCAGTGGCCTATGAGAGTTATAAATATTGGGATCAATGGGAAGACTACCTGGGGGTAAAAGATCCACTGGGGACAGCCGTATTCAATAAACGCGGCATTATGGTCATGAAGTCGGATGTAAATGATCAGTTAAAAAAAACAAAAAGTATGATGGATCAACTCGGAATTAAGTACGAGGATCTAACCTTTGATCAAATCAGAGAGAAGTATCCCATGGGGATTGACGACAGCAGTTTCCACCCACCACGCCGCCCTGAGGACCCAGATTTCGGTAAAGCCAATGACACGTCGTTAAACGGAGGCATCTTCTATTCGGAGGGGGGATATATCTCTGACCCTGTGCTATCCGTGCATAATGTTCAAGTGGCTGCCGAAGCTCATGGGGCAACGTTTCTTTTTCATAAAGAGGTCACGCAGATTTTGCAAGAGAACGGAAAAGTTACAGGAATTGAATGCAAAGACGGCCTCACCATCCAAACACCGGTTGTCATCAACGCTTCCGGGCCTCACTCTTTCGTCATCAATCGTATGGCCGGTGTGGAAGAGGGGATGAATATAAAAACAAGAGCCCTGCGCCATGAGGTGGTTCATCTGCCAGCACCTAAAGGGGTTGATTATGAGTCCGTTGGATTCCCCTCTTCAGATAGCGATGTCGGTGCCTATTGGCGCCCTGAAGTCGGCAACCATATTCTTTCGGGCAGTGAAGATCCTGAGTGTGATCCTCAAGAGTGGATCGAGAACCCCGATGATTTCAATCGGAATATTACCGATCAAGCTTATGCCCAGGCATGCCGTCTGGCCCAGAGACTTCCCGGAGTTGCAATCCCCAACCAGATTCAGGGTGTCGTTGACCTTTACGATGTAACCGATGACTGGATTCCCATATATGACAAATCGGATCTTCCGGGGTTTTACCTTGCCATCGGCACATCCGGAAACCAATATAAAAATGCACCTGTCGTGGGTAAAATGATGGCCCAACTCATCGAAGAATGCGAAGCGGGTAAAGATCATGATGCGGATCCCGTTGTATTCCTACTTGAACAGATAAACCATCCCGTTAACATGAAGTTCTATTCCCGTTTGCGAGAGATCAACCAAGAGAGCAGTTTCTCGGTTTTAGGTTAATAAACAGAACATTATGGTCGAATTTTGGCCCATTGGCCCGTGAAAACGAAATTTGTTTTCACGGGAAATAATTGCGAATTGTGATCAGGAGCTTCAAATGTTACATTCAAGCTATAATGAAAACCGATCTCCCCAAATGAACATCTTAAATGATAACCAACGATCTGAAATTATCCAGGCGGCCAAAAGCGTCTTGGAGAGAACCGGATGTCGGGTCGAACACCCAGAGGCATTGGCTCTTTTAAAAAACAATGGTGCACATGTTGACGGTGATCGGGTCAGAGTTTCCCGCCATATGGTGGAGCAGGCGATTTCCCAGGCACCGGAAGGCATTCTCATCTATGATCGAGAGGGAAATCCGGCCCTGGATCTTTCAGGAACAAAAACCTACTATGGTACCTCCACAGCAAGCCCCAGAACCCGAGATGCCCTGTCAGGGGACATCCATCCCACACGGGTGGAAGATATTGCCATCGGTGCAAAGGTAGCAGATGCCCTTTCTGAGATCGATTGGGTCATGCCCTTTGGGTCGTCTCAGGATGTGCCGTCAATTGTCTCTGACCTGTATGAATTCGAAGCGGTGGTCACCAACACTACAAAGCCCATGGCGTTTTGCGGCTACTCTGCCAGGGGTGTTGAACTGGTCTTTGAGATGGCTGCTGCTGTGGCAGGTGGCAAAGATAAATTGATGCAAAAGCCTTTCCTCATTTCTTATCCCGAACCTATCTCTCCTCTTTTCTACCCGGAAGAGGTGGTGGATAAGATGTTTCTCTCCGCGGAATGGGGAATACCCCAAATTACCAGCGGAGCGGGTCAAACCGGTGCAACATCACCTGCAACACTGGCAGGTACGCTGGTTCAGATGGTTGCCGAAGCCATGATGTCCGTTCTGCTGATTCAGCTTAAAAAGGCTGGAGCACCTGTGTTTTTCGCGGCAAATTTTGGAATGTTCGATATGCGGCAGGGACTTCTGTCCATGGCCTCTCCGGAAGCGTCTTTGATGCATGGTGCCCTGGCACAGATCGCAAGGGATTTTAAATTACCCAGTTGGGGATATGCCGGAGCCACCGATTCTAAATGCCTGGATGCCCAGGCGGGTATTGAATCTGCTTTTTCAATTCTTGCCCAGGGTCTTTCCGGCATCAATCTGATTCATGATGTTGGATATATGGACATGGGAATGCTCTGCTCTGCCGAAATGCTGGTAATGGGAAACGAAGTGGCAGGAATGGCGAAACAGTTCATGAAGGGCATTGAGATCACCCCTGAAACAATGGCGTGCGATGTCATTGATAAAGTGGGACCCGGTGGAAACTATTTGCAGGAACCCCATACCATGAAACATTTCAAGGGGTGTTGGTATCCTGAACTTTTCTGCCGATCTAGTTATGGGACCTGGGAAGCCGCCGGCAAAAAAACCATGGAAGATCAGTGTCGGGCCAAGGTTAAAAAAATCATTGAAACCCATCACCCCATTGAACTGGATGATTCAATAAGAAAGATGATTTTGTCCATCCGCAAAAAAGGTGAAAAAGAGATGTTAGATTCAGAAGAATAAGAAGGAGCTATAGCTCCGGTCACATGGCTTGATACTAACATAGGACTTTAAGTCTATTAAAATCAGAATCTTATAACTAAAAAACGATATCTTTTCAATTGACCGGCACTATAAGCCGTTTCACACTCAAGTAAATTGAAAGTTGCGAGATGGCTTAATATACTCAATTGACACCCAAAGAGAATTTTTGATTTTATTATCCAATAACTGAAAAAATAAACAATTAATTTCATTTAAGGAGCTTGGCTCAATGAAAGAAAACAAACTTAAACTCAATAAATGGGTTTTCTGGCCACCGTTTATTGTGTTGTTTAGCAGTGCTATCTTAAGCATGGTAAACGATAAATTGTTTGGCGACGTTGTAAAAACAGCGTTTGACTGGTCCGTCACCAACTTTGGCTGGCTTTACTCCCTGACCTCGATGTCTGTTCTTGTCATATGTGCAGTTCTCTTTTGTTCTTCGGCAGGCAACATCAAATTCGGCGGCAAAGACGCAAAACCAGAGTTCACCGCCTGGAACTGGTTTGCCATGTCCCTGTGCGCCGGAATCGGTATTGGGGTCGTTTTCTGGGGAGTTGCTGAACCCATCTATCATGTTTCAAGCCCTCCAGGGACCCTTGGCATGGAAGCGTTCAGCACTGAAGCCTCTGTTTTTGCCATTACAACATGCTATCTTCACTGGACATTCACACCGTATGCGCTGTATGTCATATGTGCCATCCCCATTGCCCTTGCTGTTTACAATCATAATCAACCCTTTATGGTCAGTTCCGCCCTCTATTTCATTCTGGGCGACAAAACAAAGGGGTGGATCGCCAAGATGGTTGATGCCTTTTGCCTTTATGGTGTTGCTTCGGGTGTGGCAGTTTCCCTGGGGTATGGTCTTATGCAGATTGGCAGCGGGCTTCAGGTAGTGTTCGGTATTGAACCTACCAAGTTTGTCTGGGCAGTGATCGCAGTGGTGATCATCGCGATTTATACGGCCTCAAGTTATACCGGTCTTCAAAAGGGAATTCGCTTTCTTTCTGACCAGAACGCAAAGCTTTTCTTTGTCGTTATGATTTTCATTCTTATTGTTGGCCCTACCCGATATATTTTGGACATTGGTACACAAAGCCTTGGTGACTATGTCGGAAATTTCTTTGAAAAATCCCTGTGGTTGGGTGCAGCTTCAGACGAACAATGGCCCAGATGGTGGAGTATCTTTTACTGGTCTGTGTGGATCATTTATGCGCCGGTGGTTGGACTCTTTCTGGCACGTCTTGTCCGTGGAAGAACCATCAGAGAATTTCTTACAGTCAATCTCATCGCTCCGGCAGTGTTCGGTATGGTGTGGTTTGCCATTTTTGGCGGTGCCAGTCTGGAAATGCAGTCTTCCGGTGCATTTGACCTGGTAAAAGCCATGAAAGATAGTGGTATGGAAAGCATGGTTTTTATGTTTTTCAAACAATTCCCACTGGGTTCCCTGTTAGTGCCTCTTTTTCTCTGTGTCATTGGAATATCCTTCATCACCCTTGCGGATTCCATGACAAGCTGCATTGCTGCCATGAGTGTTGAAGGGCTTGATGCGTCGTCATCCGAGCCGCCTGCTTATCTGAAAATTATCTGGGGTATCGTGGTTGGATTTCTGGCATACTTTTTCATTAGCTTTGCCGGTATCAAGGGACCTAAAATGTTGTCATTTCTCTCTGCCCTGCCTATAGTTTTCATGATCATCGCCATGACGTTTTCACTTCTTGTTTATCTATACAGCAGCCGCTGGGAGAAAGAACGAAACAAATAACAAATCAGGAAAGGTTAACAAAATTATGTCGGAACTACTATTGAATGAGCCCGGGCACAAAGCATTGCTGCTCGGCAATGAAGGATTGGTCAGAGGGGCTCTGGAAGCCGGACTTGCATATATGAGCAGTTATCCGGGGACCCCCTCCTCGGAAGTACCCAACACGTTATTTTTATTGAAGGAAAAAGCGGGGATTTATGCGGAATTTGCAACAAATGAAAAAGTTGCAATGGAAGCTGCCGGTGGTGCCGCCTTTACAGGATTGAGAAGCCTTACCACTATGAAACATGTGGGCATGAACGTCGCGGCAGATCCTATGATGACCCTGGCATATACCGGTGTTCGTGGGGCACTTGTTATTTACAATGCAGACGATCCCAGCTTGCATTCCAGTCAAAATGAACAAGATAACAGATATTATGCCAAACTGTCGGGATTGCCCATGTTGGAGCCTTCAAATGCACAGGAGATGAAAGATATGACGGTTTTTGCCTTCGATCTTTCAGCTGAGCTTAACCTGCCGGTCATCGTTCGATCGACAACACGCGTGGCTCACTCCCGTGGGGCTGTCACTTTCGGCGAGATGCGGCCCATTAATCGTGATGGCAAGTTTGTAAAGGATGCCAAATCCATGGTGGCGCTGCCTGCCAACGCCCGGGCCATGCATGAACGGCTTTTGCAAAAGCAAGAAAAAGCTGAAATCATGGCCAATGAGAGTCCATTCAATTTTGTGGCTGGTGAAGGGGACTTTGGTATTATCAGTAATTCCGTTTCCAGAACCTACTGCCAGGACGCTTTGCAGGAACTCGGACTTGAAAAAAGTGTCGCCTTGCTCAATCTGGGCTTTACCAACCCCCTTCCTGAAAAGCTTATTGCAGCGTTTATCAAAGACAAAAAGAAAGTGTTGGTGGTGGAAGAACTCGAGCCCTTTTTTGAGGATGCCGTTCGGATAGTGGCCCAAAAAAAAGGAATTAAGTGCGAAATCCTGGGTAAAGGGACAGCACGGTTATCCCGCATGATGGAGTATGATCCTGCAATGGTCAGAGAAGCTATTGCAGCAAGTTTCACCCAAGAGCCAATTGTTTTGAAGACCTTGAATCTGGAGAATCTGCCTGTATTACCAACCAGACCGCCAAACCTGTGTGCAGGATGTCCCCATCGAATGACTTACTATGCAGCCAAACAGGTTGCGCCGGCAGATACCATTTTCTCCAATGACATCGGATGCTATACCCTTGGTTTTTTCAAACCCTACCAGATGGTGGATACGTGTGTCTGCATGGGTGCTTCGGTCAGTATGCCGTCGGGGTATGATGTGACAACAGATCAGGCCACCATTGCTTTTTGCGGAGATTCAACGTTTTTTCACTCCGGCATGACGGGTCTTGCCAACGCAGTCTTCAACAACCACAAATTTGTTCTTGTGGTTCTTGATAACTCCATTACAGCCATGACAGGTCACCAGCCCTCACCAGCAATGGACATGGCGCTGACAGGCCAGCCCATGCAGCACATTGATATTGAAAAAGTGGCGGAAGGGCTCGGCGTAAAGAATATCCACGTTGTCAAGCCGAAAAACCTTAAAAAAACCGCAGCTGTGATTGAGGAGGCGCTCAAGTTTGACGGCGTATCTGTCATTATTTCCCGGGAACCCTGTCCGTTGCATGCCAACCGGTTGACAAAAAAGAAAAAGGGTGTCTTCACCATTGATCAGGATAAATGCAATCTTCATAAAAAATGCCTCCATGACTGGGCTTGTCCTGCTTTCTATGTGGACAATAACCAGGTGAAAATCAATGCTGGACTCTGCATTGGATGTGCCGTTTGTGTCCAGCTTTGCCCGGAAGGTGCCATTAAACTCAAAAAGGATAAGGAATAATATATGTCAACGAAAAGAGTTTTTTTTGTCGGTGTGGGGGGGCAGGGTAATGTGCTTGCAACCAAACTTGTCGGTGAAGCTGCCGTATTGTCGGATATCCAGATTAGCATCAGTGAAACCCATGGCATGGCCCAGCGTGGTGGGGTGGTAGAATCTTCTGCCGTAATCGGTGGCCAAAGCCCGATTATTTCGGATCATGAGGCGGATGTCATTGTGGCGTTTGAACCTTTGGAGGCACTTCGGGCACTGAAAAAGGCGAACAAAGAAACGGTGGTAATAGCTTCCCTGTCTCAAATTCAGCCTTTTACGGTATCCCTTGGTGCCGGAGAGTATCCTTCGGAAGAGACAATTATAGAATTGTTGAAGGAAAAAACTGCAAAGGTGGTCACTTTTGATGCCATGAAAGTGGCTAAAGAGGCTGGTAATCCACTGGGTGTAAACATGGTGATGCTTGGGGCACTGTTTGGGGTGGGAGATATGCCTTTGTCCGAAGCTTCTTTAAAAGAGGCCATCAGTACAAAAACAAAAAAAGCCTTTGTAGAATCAAATCTGAAATGCTTTGATTTAGGCATGGCGGTTGCCCGTAAGGCAGCAGCCTGAAGCAATATAACTGCGCACCTGCCACAACGAAAATTAAAACTCTTCTGATTCCAGAGCTTTGGACGGCGTTTCATATAAACGGGCATGTCCTGCCGGACACAACGAATATTGAAAATGATATCATGCCGCCCCCCCCCGACGGGCAATGGGCCCGGCCCGGAACCGTAGACGGCTCAATTGGCCGGTTCCTATTACCCATCGGGGGGGGCTCTGCTGAGGGTGCTCGGAAGTTTTATTTTCTAATAAAAAAAAAGAAATAAGTGAGATTCGAATATGCAGCTATTTATCGACTTTGACAAAATGACCCAAGTGTTTGCCGCAGCCGCAAGTGAGGGACGGTTTCAGCTCTTTGAATATGAAACATATCAAGTGCTAAGTGCCCTTGGGTCTGAATCGGTTCCCGAGCATCATTTGCTTGCACGCAATCATCGCTTGACCTCTGAATTGCTTGGCCAGTTCCCTGGGGAGAAAGTTGTGCTCAAGGTCGTCAGCCCGGATATCGTGCATAAATCCGACGTGGGGGGCGTAAAGGTGGTGCCCCGGATTGCCGGAAAAGTCAGAAGTGAGAGCCGTCGGATGGTTGATACGGTGTGTGGGCAGTTTGCAGCGTTCCTGGAAAAAAATAGAGATAAAGATTCATCATTAGACGAATATTCGGCGCTTTCGGGAAATGAGCTGCGTGACGCCATTAACAGGAACGTCAAAGGGGTCTTGATCACCCAGTTTTTGCCCCCCGAATCAGATGCCTTGGGCAATGAATTACTGGTTAGTCTCCGGTGGACCAGGGAATTTGGGATGGTCATTACCGCAGGTCTTGGGGGAACCGATACCGAATTTTATGCCGAACGGTTCAGGTTGGGTCAGGCCGTTGTTTCCGCATCAACAGCCGATGTGTCAGGGGATGCATTTTTTGATATTTTTAAAAAGACCATTGCCTATGAAAAGCTCTCTGGCCAGACCCGAGGGGCCAAACGCCTGATCTCCGACGAGCAGCTCATGGAATGCTTCAGTGCTTTCATTGCTGTGGGAAACTACTTCTCTCCGCTGAATGATGAAGCGCCTTATGTCATCGAGGAACTTGAGGTAAACCCCTTTGCCCTGGTGGATTATGAGATGGTGCCCCTGGACGGGTTGTGCAGATTTTTAGAACCGTTTTCTCCCAGGGCACCCCGCAGGGTTGAAAGAATCGGCAACCTTCTTCATCCTGAACAGGTTACCATTCTCGGGGTAAGCTCAACAAAAATGAACTTTGGAAGAAATATCCTGCAAAATATGATTAAGGCAGGTTTCCCTAAAAATAACATCACCATTGTCTCCCCTGGAGCTGAAGAGATTGATGGTGTCGCATGTGTCAAGGACATCACTCACATTCAGGATACGGATCTTATGATTCTTGCTGTGGGTGCACCACAAGTGCCACAGCTTATCAATGAAATCATAGATAATAATCGGGCAAAAAGCGCGATTCTCATTTCCGGTGGTCTGGGAGAAACTGTGGATAGCCAGGAAAAGGCAAGACAAGTGGGTGAAAAAATATCTCAAGCCCATTCCCGGGAGCAGGGAGGGCCGGTTTTCCTGGGGGGAAATTGTTTGGGGGTGATTTCAAGACCCGGCAAGGTGGATTCGTTTTTCACACCGGAAGCATGTTCTCCAAAACGACGGGAACAGGCTGCTGGCCCGGTGGCACTGGTCAGCCAGAGCGGTGCATTTGGTCTGGTGCGCATGACAACGCTTGTATCCGGAGACCCGGCATACAATATCACAGTTGGAAATCAACTGGATCTCACCATTGGGGATTGTATTACATGGCTGGCAGATGCCGAGGATATTGGTGTGATCTGTGTCTATGTGGAAGGGTTTCAGGATCTTGATGGCCTCCATGCCTGTCGGGGGATCAGAAAAGCAGTACAAAATGGGAAAGAGGTCCTGGTCTACAAGGCGGGTCGAACGCCGGAAGGGAAAAAAGCCACCTCCGGCCATACGGCATCCGTTGCAGGGGATTATATGGTTTGCACCTCTTGTCTCAGCCAGGCAGGTGCCCTTGTGACGGACAGTCTGGAAGAGTTCGACGGCCTTGCCAATATGGCACTGACGCTTCATACAAAGGAGATCTCAGGATACAAAATAGGTGCATTGAGTCCGGCGGGTTTTGAATGTGTCGGGGTGGCCGATGCCCTCGAATCAAGGGATTCCAGTTTGGAGTTGCCAGAATTTTCCATCGAAACCCAACAAATCATTGCCACCCTTTTTGAAAAATCCGGGCTGGCAAAGATTATGGATGTCAAAAATCCCCTGGATATCACCCCGGCAGCGCCGGATATCATCTATGTTGAGGTAATCAAGGCAATGATGCGGGATGACGGGATTGATGCCATCGTCACCTCTCTTGGGTCATTGGCCCCGGCGACGTCGGACACACCTGACCCTAACGCGCCGGAAGGCTTTACAACGGACAATAATAGTCTGGCCTCTTTGTTACCGGGCCTGATGGCGGATTCCAACAAACCGTTGCTGGTTTTTAATGATGCGGGCAGAGCCCATGAACCCATCAATGACCGACTGAGGCAGAACGGCATACCGGTCTTTAACACCTCACATCAGGCGATGAGTCTGTTGGCACGGTATACGGCGTATAGATATAGAATTAGAAGTTAATAACCCCAAAAAGGGTTTGGTCACAAGTCTGACACCGTTGACTCGCCAACTATGACGGGTGGCCCATGTTATGACCAAGCCCAAAAGAAGGAAGCAAATATGTTTGATCGAATGCAAACCTTATCCCAGGAAGCGTTGGAAAATATCCACAATGCGTCGATGGATATTCTACAAAATACCGGAATATGTTTTAACAGCAAGAAAGCAGCAGCACTTTTTAAACAAAACGAGTTTAAAACAGACGGCAACCTCGTCTTTTTTACTGAAGAAAAGGTCAGGATGGCTGTTGAAAACGCGCCGAACGCTTTCACTATCAGGGCCAGAGATCCCCAAAAAACTGTTCATGTGGGTCAAGACAGTTTTATTGCCCTGCCCACAGCAGGGGCCACCAATGTGACCACGCTTTTGGGAGAGCATCGACCTGCCACACTGGCGGATTTTCAGAATTGCTGCAAACTGGTTCAAACGTCCCAACAGTTGGATATGGCAGGATATCTTATGGTTCAACCCAATGATATTCCTTCGGAAACGGCACATTTAGATATGGTTGCCCAATACATTCAGATGTGTGACAAACCCATATTCGGCGCATCAAATTCCGGGGAGGCTGCAAGCGATTCCATACATCTGGCTGGAATGGCTTTTGGTGGAAAAGAAGATGATATTAAATCTCAACCCATTGTTGCCGCTGTGGTCAACGCCATGTCCCCCCTTCAATTTTCAGAAGAGCAGACGGATGTGATCATGGAGATGGCCCATTGGCGACAACCATTAATAATTACGACCATGATTTTGGCCGGATCCACCGGGCCTGTATCCTTGCCGGGTCTCCTTGCTCAACAAAATGCTGAAATTCTTGCCGGGGTGGTTCTGGCACAATTGGTCAGTTCCGGAACCCCCGTGGTTTATGGGTCTACCTCAGCTCCCATGGATATGAAAACAACGGTCTCCGCTGTGGGAGCTCCCGAAACCCTCAAGATCGCTTGTGCAACCACTCAACTGGCACGGTATTACGACCTGCCGTGTAGAGCTGGCGGAAACCTTACGGATTCGCACTATCCTGATGCCCAGGCACTTGCTGAAGGCACCTTGCTTTTGAGTACCGTGGTTCGTAGTGGTGTCAATTTTATTTTTCATTCATGCGGGCAGCTCGGATCCTATATCTCCATGAGTTTTGAAAAATGGCTAATCGATGAAGAGATCTTATGTAATATCCGTCAGATGATTTTACCCACTGAAATAACGCCAGAAACCATAGATGTGGATTTGATAAAAAGTGTCGGCGTAGGGGGCCAGTATTTAACACATCCCAAAACATTCACTCAGTTTAAAAATCTTTCCCAGCCGATTTCATTTAACCGGGCCAGCTATGAAAAGTGGTGTAAGGCAGGCAAGAAGCCTGTGGAAAATGTGGTTCATGAGGCGTTAAAGGCCCGTCTGGATTCCTATCAAAAACCTCAACTGGACCAAGGAATAGAGCAGCAGATCAATGACTATGTTGCAAGAAGAAAATCTGCCGAATCAAATATTATATGAGTATTCTAATAACGTTAAGTGCTCAATAACTACATGTACTCAAGCGAGCCTAATCGTTCTTATTTCTGCAAACGGCTATAAAACAATTAATTTTTTAATTGATGTAAACAATACGAGGACGGCGATGATTTGAATTGGGTCCATCGTAAAGTTAAGAATCGCAGTTGAGGAGCACATGTCCGTTTGAACTAAACCTGCGAAACGGTCATGGTAAGTGGATAATTTATTGACTTTGTCGATATCAACTCCGAAAAAGTCTTGACTATTCCGGAATTGATGTCAAAATAGTCTGCATGAAAAGATATCTTGAAAAATACATTAAGGAAGATTTAGACAAAAAAATAATCCTGCTCACCGGGCCACGTCAAACCGGAAAGACAACCTTGTCTAAAATGTTGAAAAAGGATTTTGATTATTTTAACTTTGACAATATGGATGACAGGTTGAGCTTGCAGGAAAAATCCTGGGATCGATCAAAACCCTTGGTTATTTTTGATGAACTGCACAAGCTGAAGAACTGGAAATCATGGTTAAAGGGAATTTATGATACCGAGGGGATTCCGCCATCCATAGTGGTTACCGGCAGCGCCAAGCTTGATACCTATCGGAAAGTTGGTGATTCCCTGGCGGGAAGATTTTTCCAGTTCAGAATGCATCCCCTGGATCTTAAAGAAATTCATACGTTTTTGAAACCGGATGATCTTGAAGCTGAGCTGGATAAACTTTTGGTGCTTGGTGGTTTCCCTGAACCCTTTTTGGAAGGAACAACCCGATTTTATAATCGGTGGAAAAAATCCCATCTTGATATCATCATAAAACAAGATCTCATTGACCTTGAAAACGTTCAGCAGATTACTCAAATTGAAACCTTGGTTCAGTTATTGAAACACCGGGTGGGAAGTCCCATATCGTATAGCTCTCTTGCCCGGGATTTACAATGTTCCGACAAGACGGTGAAGAGATGGTTGACAATACTTGAGAATATGTATGTGCTTTTTAAAGTGTCTCCTTTCCATAAGAATATTGCCAGAGCTATTCAAAAGACCCCTAAATTTTATTTTTATGACACAGGTCAGGTCCTGGGTGACCCGGGTGTAAAACTGGAAAACGCTGTGGCATGTGCCATTAAAAAAGAATTACATTTCCGGGAAGATTGTTTGGGAAAAGAAGGTCATCTTTATTATGTAAGGGATAAGGATGGCAGAGAGATTGATTTTTGCATTACTGCAAATAACATCCCTTCACAGTTAGTGGAGGTAAAATGGAATGACAACAATCTCAGTGGAAATTTTGAGATATTCAAAAGATTTTTCCCCGACATTAAAATGATTCAAGTTTCAAAAAAGCTGGACAGGGAAAAGACCTTTCCCAATGGGGCGGAAATCAGAACTGCATCTAAATGGCTGGCACAGTTGGATCTGTCATAAAGAGTCCCATCACCCGAAATCAAATCGGTTGTGAAAAAAGAGGCCGCCGACTACCAGGCTGGCGTGGAAACGGTATGAGTTCACTGTTGTCCGGCCTCATCGGGGGTAGGGTATGGCTAAAAAAACCAGGAAATGCAGACAGCTCCAAAGGACTGACTGTCTGGTTGCCCTTCAAATTTGCGGGTTCGCAACACCTGGGTCAGCGTGATCATAAATTTATATTATTCAAAGGTTAATAATATAAGCTGGTAGATATTAAGAAACCATGCTTTTGTCAAATATCCCTCCTGAATCAGAAATTCATATCATTCCAAAAGTACTTTATATTTTTTAAGGACCGAGCACCGTAAAATGGGCAGTCACCTTGTGAAAGTGTAAAGCGGGGATGAAGGATGCCAAAATTTTTTGCATTTTATGGATATTTGATATAATCTGTTGGGAAAAAGTTGAATTTATAATTTAAATAGTTAAATTTTTTGAGCTGTACGGGTAGCACTTTGCTGACCCGAATTGAACCATTATTTCCGTTTTAGTTGTAATCTAAAAATACAAAATGAAGGCTAAATTCGATCTATTTACCTCGCCAAACGTTGGGAATAATTGGTACCCGCACAGCTCGAAATTTATTAGATCCTCTATTTCAACTACGATTGAAATCAATTCGGTTATATGATGTCTGGCTGACACAAGGCAGAGTCAACAACCTCTGAGCTAAAGACTCAGGGGTTTTCTTGCCGTTTTTCTATAAAATAACTGTTCAACAAGACCTGTGGGATGAAAGAGAGCAGCTGGAGGAGGATGTTCGCCTGCGCACCCTTGATCTCACCGCCGCCAATAAAGAACTGGAGGCCTTCAGTTATTCTGTTTCCCATGACCTGCGGGCCCCGCTTCGCGCCATTGATGGTTTTGCCCGCATTCTTTTAGAAGATCATGCTGAAAGGCTTGATCAGGATGACAAGCGCATTTTAAGCGTCATCGGCAGCAACATCCTCCCAGGAGGAAAAGGATATTATGGAAGGCTATAAGCTGGGTGTGAACAGTTACATTACTAAACCGGTTGAGTTTAATAAATTTCTAGAAACAGTTTCCGAACTGGGTTTATACTGGCTGATGCTGAACAAACCACCGGTTTGAGCCGTCTGATATTTGAGGAATAATGATAGGGGTGAATATGGATAAACAATTGAACATTCTTTTGCTTGAAGATTCTGTTGAAGATACAGAGCTCATTAACATGGAATTGCAGAAAACCTTGATTTTGTTCCGTCTAAAAACGGTGACAACAGAGTACGATTTTTTAAGGGCCCTGGATAATTTTGCACCGGATCTCATTCTTGCCGACTATACCCTCCCCTCCTATGATGGCTTATCCGCTCTTCTGGTTGTAAGAAAAACGCTTTCAAAAGACATCCCCTTTATTTTTGTTTCCGGAACCATTGGTGAACAAAAAGCCATTGAAACCATGCGCAGAGGCACAACAGATTATGTGTTTAAAGAAAACCTCTCAAAATTGGGTCCGGCTGTCAAAAGAGCCCTCCGTGAAAGGGAGGAGCAAAAGAAACGATTGATTGCAGAAAAAAACCTGAAAGAATCAGCAGACCAGTGGCGGACTACTTTTGATGCCATTGATGATGCGATCTGCCTGCTCAGCGTCCAGGGAAAAATTATTCGGTGCAATAAAGCCATGGCTCTCTTTCTCGATAAACCCTTTGACAAAATTATGGGTTCTTTTTGCTGGGGACTGGTTCATAATACCAAAGAACCCATTCCCGAATGCCCGGTGCCACGGATGATGAAAACCCGCCAAAGAGAGACCATGCTTCTGCCTTGTGGGAAAAAAACACTTGAGGTTATTGTCGATCCTATTTTAGATGAGAAAGGGGATGTGTTTCAAATTGTCCACACCATATCAGACATCACCGAACGTAAAAAGATAGAACAAGCATTATGTGAGAGTGAAGAAAAATATCGTTTAATGATGGAATCCATGAAAAACGAAAGCTATATCTGTTCTTCAGAGCTCCGTATCGAATATATGAACCCGGCTATGATTAAAAGGGTCGGTAGAGATGCTACAGGCGAAAATTGCTATAAAGCCATATATGATCAGGATAGGAAATGCTCCTGGTGTATATTTGATCAGATTGAGAAAAAAAAATATGTTGAATATGAAATCGCAGCTTCCAAAGACAATCGCTCTTATTCGGTCTCCAACTCACCCCTATCCCATATTGATGGTACTATTTCAAAATTAACAATTTTTCATGATATTACTGAAATGAAAAATATGGAAGAAACCCTTCGGCAAGCACAAAAAATGGAATCCATCGGCACTCTGACAGGGGGCATTGCCCATGATTTTAATAATATCCTGGGTATTATTCTTGGAAATACGGAACTGGCCCTGGATGATGTTCCGGAATGGAACCCTGCGCATTCCAATCTTGAAGAAATAAAGACAGCCAGTCTCAGGGCAAAAAATATTGTAAGGCAGCTTCTCAGCTTCAATCGCAAAGTCGAACAGAAAATGCAATCCATAGAAATTGCCCGGGTCATTAAAGGCGCACTCAAATTTTTGAGATCAACGATTCCAACCACTATTGATGTTAAGCAGGATATAAAAGTAACGGATGAAATAATTTTCGCAGACCCGACCCAGATCAACCAAATCATGATGAATATTTGCATTAACGCTTCCCATGCCATGGAAGAAACCGGGGGAACTTTTAAGGTAAGTGTAGAAAAGGTTATTTTGGATGATAATTCAGCAAAAAACTATCCTGAATTGAACCCTGGTGAGCATATCAATATAAGGGTCAGCGATACTGGCCCAGGAATAGATCCTGACATCATAGATCGGATTTTTGACCCTTATTTTACGACCAAGGGGGTCGGTAAAGGTTCTGGTATGGGCCTTTCTGTGGTTCATGGTATCGTTAAAAACCATAATGGAGCCATTACGGTTAACAGTAATCCCGGCAAAGGTACTACATTCAATATTTTATTCCCAATGGCAAATGAAAAATCTAAGGGGGGAAAGAAATCAACCAAGGAACCTCTTTGTGGCAATGAAACTATTCTCTTTGTTGATGATGAAAGATCCATTGTAAAGTTGATTAAAAAGATGCTTGAGCGGTTAGGATATATGGTTGAAACAAAAATGAACCCTGTTGAAGCATTGGATCTATTTAAGTCCAAACCGGACCGGTTTGATCTGGTCATAACGGATATGACCATGCCCCAGATGACGGGTGTTAAATTATCTGAAAAATTAATGGGAATCCGAACAGATATTCCTGTCATTATTTGCACTGGCCATAGCGCCATTGTTGATGAAGAAAAAGCAAAAGAATTGGGATTGGCAGCTTATATCATGAAACCAATCAACATGTTAGAACTTTCACAGACTATTCGAAAGGTATTGGATAGAAAATAATACGAGTTTAATGTCTTTGGATAAAAACAAAGGGTATAGTTATCCCTTCAAACCGTTAAAAAGATGCTGAATAAAATGAATATTTTATTTTAAATTAAATTTAATTTGTTTCACAAATTGTGACAAGGATAAAAAGCAGATATAACTATTGACATAGTAAAACATACAAGGGAATTGGCATGCAAAATATTAAATATTTTTATCTGTTGTTTATATTTCTGATTTTATCTCCCCACTTTCTGTATGCTCAAGAAACCATTAAATCTGCATCTGAATATAATTATCCACCATTTTCTATTGTTACTGAAAAAAATGAAGCAGATGGTTTTTCTGTCGAACTTTTAAGAGCAAGCCTTAAGGCAGTAGGTTTGGATGTTGAATTCTATGTAGGGCCATGGGCAAAGATCAAACAAGATTTAGCCCAAGGAAAAATTCAAGTATTGCCCCTTGTGGGAAGAACTCCTGAACGTGAAAAAATTTATGATTTTTCTGTACCTTACCTCACAATGTATGGCGGGATTTTTGTAAGAACTGACGAGACAAGTATCTACACCTTGAAAGATTTGGTCGACAAAGAAGTTTTAGTTATGAAAGGTGATAATGCAGAGGAATTCCTTTTGCGAGAAAAGGTATCTAAACACATTATCAAAACTGAGTCATTTGAAGATGCATTTAAAATGCTTTCAGAAGGTAAACACGATGCAATAGTTGCGCAGGAAATAGTCGGCACGCAATTAATTGAAAAATTAGGTATTACTAATGTCGTTTTAATTTCCAGAATAGATAAATATAAACAAGATTGGACATTTGCAGTAAAAGAAGGGGATAAGGAATTATTAGCTAATCTTAATGACGGACTGTCAAAAGTTATCATTAATGGAATTTTTGATAAAATTCATGATAAGTGGTTTGGTTTGTCAGATTCAGAAATAAAAAATGGAGGAAAAGAGCAATTTTCTTACGCAAAAAAAACAATACAACAAAAAGCTGAGGATGTTGCCAGGCAAGTCGAGATATATTTAAGTGCATACCCTGATAAAACATTGAAAGATTTGCAGAATGACCTTGAATTTCAAAAGATTGCAATTCAACCCGTTGGGCAAACAGGTTATACAGTAATTTCCGATTATAATAATTTGATTATTCTTTTTCATCCAAATAAGGATTTAATCGGTCTTAAGATTGAGGGCATGAGTAAAAACTATCCTGTAATGTGGGAGCTTATGAAAATGGCACAGGGGGGCCATGATGTTTCAGGAATATATGAGTTTCCAGACTTAGATGGGATAATTAAAGATAAGTATTTATATGTAAAAATAGTTAAAACAAAAACTGCAGACGGGGTTGGTTTGTGGGTTGCTGTAACAACTTATTTAGATGAGTATGATCAAATTGAGTTACAGGAAGAGGAAAAAGAAAGTTTTCCAACAATCCCATTGGTTTGGGTTTTGGGAATTTTAATTTTCATTGTTTCATTTTTATTAATCTTAAATAAACTGAAGATAGTTAAATTCGAAAAAAATGCCCTAATGCTTGTTTTAGCGATGGCTTTGCTATTGATCGTCGGATTATTTATTTTCAATGCATACAATATAACAAAAAATTTGAAAAAATCTGCAATTGAGAATTATTATGATACTCTGAGGGCTACTGCCTCCAGTATGCATCTGAACATTAAACAGCATCTCACCCATATTAAAAGCGCGTTCAAAGTTTTAAGTTCCAGAAATACTATTTCAAATGAAGATTTAATGAAAATAGTTAAATTAGGGGAAAATTATTCTGAGATTTTTATAATAGGCTCTAATGGAAAAATAACACATTCGTCAAACATTTTACATATTGGTTTTTCTCGTTTAGCAGACCCTTATTTTAAAAATTTAAAAGAAGGAATTTACATAAAACCACTTTATTTTTCTAAAACTATTGGAGAAGTTTCATCTACAATCTCTGTTCCCTATAATAAGGGAGTATTAGTTGCAAGGCAAAATCTTAATCCTATTTATGAGATAATTTCTAATAAAGAAGGGCTTGGAGCAAGTGGAGAGAGTTTGCTTGCATACAGAAATAAAAATGGAGATGCGGTATTTTTTACAGAACGAAGATTTACAGCAGAAGCCGAAGCAAGGGATATAATTCCTAAAGAAGATATCAATATTCCCATAACACAGGCATTGTTAAGAAATGAAAAAGAGTTCTCGAATTATGTGGACTATAGGGGTGTTCCTGTCTTTGCTGTAACAATGTATATCGATGATATTGATGCCGGGCTTGTTGTTAAAATTGATCAGGAAGAAGCACTTAAATCGGTTTCAGGAAATATAGATCAGATTTGGTATTCTACAACTGTAATTATCCTTACAATCATATTTATCGGTATAATTTTTTATTTTTTATTAACACTTTCACTTAGAAGGGAAGTAAAAAATAAAACCAATGAGCTTGAAAAAGCCTCTAAAGGATTAAGTGAAAAGATAGTTCTACTGAAAAATTCAGAAAAAAAACTATTATCAGCGCTTCAGCTGAATGAGAAGATTATATCTTCATCACCTGTTGGGATATTGATCTACGATGCTGCCGGGAATTGCATCACTGCTAATGATATGTCAGCTGAGTTGATAAAGGGAACAAAGGAGGCGTTATTACAGCAAAATTATCATAAGATAGATTCATGGAAAAAAAGCGGGTTGTATGATATTGCTCTCTCCTCAATGCAGGAAAAAACAAAGAACCGCCAGGAAATAAAAGTTAAAACTACATTTGGGAAAGAGTGTATTCTCGATTTTCAGTTGGCTCCATTCACTATAGAAAATGAGCTTCATCTCCTTATTATATTTGATGATATTACAGACCGTAAGCAAGCAGAGGAAAAAATTGTTCGTTTGGGTCGTATATTTGAAGACTCTTTAAATGAAATATACCTGTTTGAAATAGACACGTTGAAATTTGTTCAAGTGAACTCCGCTGCTATGCATAACCTGGGTTATACTATGAAAGAACTTGAAAAATTAACAGCCCTTGATATAAAACCTGAAATTTCAGCAGAATCGTTTGCAAAACTTACCGCGCCTTTGATTAAAGAAGAAATAGAAAAAGTTGTTTTTGAGACAGTTCATAAACGTAAAAATGAATCACTGTATAACGTAGAAGTTCATTTGCAGCTTTTAAAACATGAACACAAATCATTATTTACCACAATTATTTTAGACATTACCGACCGGAAACGGGCTGAAGAAGAAAAAGTCCAATTGGAGGAGCAATACCGCCAGGCCCAGAAGATGGAATCCATAGGGCGCCTGGCAGGAGGGGTGGCACATGATTTCAACAATTCTCTCGGCGTGATCATGGGCTTTACTGAATTTGCACTGGAAGAGGCAGACCCCAAGGGGCATCTGCATGATAATCTTACTGAAGTCCTCAAGGCCACAAAACGTGCAGCAGATACCACCCGGCAGTTGTTGGCCTTTGCCCGCAAGCAGATCATCTCCCCTAAAATGCTTGACCTGAATGAGACCGTTGAAAGCATGCTCAAAATGCTTCGACGTATCATCGGCGAGGACATTGACCTTGCCTGGCGGCCCGGGGTAAACCTGTGGTCCGTCAAGATGGACCCCTCCCAGATCGATCAGATCCTGGCCAACCTATGCCTCAATAGTCGGGATGCCATCAAAAATGTGGGCAAGATCACCATTGAAACGAACACTGTGATTTTTGATTCAACCTATTGTGCTGAACACGCTGGTTTTGTTCCTGGGGAATTTGTCTTATTGGCTCTAAGCGACAATGGCTGTGGTATGGATAAAAAAATTATGGACAGTATGTTTGAACCGTTTTTCACCACAAAAGATGTGGATAAAGGAACGGGTCTGGGGCTGGCCACAGTCTATGGCATTGTCAAACAGAATAATGGATTTATCACCGTCTACAGTGAAGTGGACAAAGGCACAACTATAAAGATATACCTGTCCAGGCATAAGGCTCAAAGTATTGAAATTCAAATGAAAAGTACCACAGAAATTCTAAACAGCCGTGGTGAGACAATCCTCTTGGTGGCGGATGATCTATCGATCCTGAAGCTTGTTGAAAAAATTCTGAAAGGGCTTGGTTACAACGTTTTGACCGCATGCACACCGGTTGAAGCGATTGGTCTGGCCAAGGAACATTCCAGCCATATTCATCTGCTCGTCACCGATGTGATCATGCCTGAAATGAACGGGCGTGAGTTGTCAGAACAACTGCAATCCCAATATCCAGATCTCAAATGTATGTTCATGTCAGGATATACAGCGAATGCCATCGCCCATCATGGTGTCCTGGACGAGGGAATGGACTTCATCCAGAAACCATTTGCCAGAACAGACCTGGCAAAGATAGTTAGAAAAGTGCTGGATAAAAATTAATTACTTTACGCGAAACAAAGGAAAATGGACACTCTAACAGCCAATAAAACTAAGATCGCATATGAAACATCTGGGAGTGGAGAAGCTGGCACCGTCATTCTGATTCGAGGGCAAGGGACCCAAATGACCCACTGGCCCGAATCCTTTTACCAAGCCTTTACCCACCAAGGCTTTTTAACGGTTCGATTCGATAACCGGGATACCGGTCTCTCGGATAAATTTGATCATATCTCTGACAGGGAAATGGAAATTTTGAAGCAAACCGCCCTGGCAGGAAAGGAGATCTCTCCCCCGTATACCCTATATGATATGGCGTTGGATGTCATCGGCATCATGGATGGGCTTGGTATCCCTTCGGCACACATCGTGGGCATTTCTATGGGGGGGTACATCGCCCAGATCATTGCTGCAAAATACGCTTCCAGAGCCCTTACCTTGACGTCTATCATGTCCGGCAGTGGATCCCTTGATCCCAGACTCATGGAAAGATTATGGTTAACCAGAAAATCCCGGGAAAATTTTATTGAGGAGTGGGTGGAATATGTTCAGCAGTTCGGTAGCAAAAAGTATTTGGAAGGTGATGATCACTCCCGCCAGCAGGCCGCCGCTGCCTATGACCGATGCTACTCGCCGGAGGGTGCCAACCGTCAGCTCTTTGCCATCGCTTCAATGAAGAACGGAAAGGAATTGGCAAAAAGCATCACTGTCCCGACCCTGGTGGTTCACGGCGCTGGGGATCTGCTCCTGCCGCCATCACGGGGCAGGGAAACTGCAGAATTGATTCCGGGTGCCACATTTAAATTGATTGACGGCATGGGTCACGATATTCCTCCGGGTCTTGGAAAACCGCTTGCCAGTGTCGTGCTTGAGCATATTCATTCAACCCTAAAACTCACCCCATAACCCAACAAGATATTAAAAAAAGGAACGATTATGTCAGAGCGTCTGAAGCTCGAAAAACTGCTGACCAATGGACGGATCAGCAGACGTCAATTTTTAAGTAGCATGTCCCTCCTGGGATTAACGGCAGCCATTTCTCCTGCAATATTGCCTGCCACAGGGTATGCGGCTCTCCCGAAACGAGGGGGAACCTTTCGCATTGGTCTGGACGGTGCCAGTACTGCCGATTCTCTGGATCCCGCAACCTACGGGATAGGGAATAGCAACCATTTCATGGTGGGCGCCATCGGCAACTGCCTGACGGAGATCGACCATACGGGCGCAGTGATTCCTGAGCTGGCGGAGTCCTGGGAAACCAGCGCGGGTGCCGATACCTGGACTTTTCGTCTGCGCCGGGGCGTGACCTTCCACAATGGTAAAAAACTGACTGCAGATGATGTCATCGCCTCCTTCAACCATCATCGAGGTGAGAAATCCAAATCGGCGGGTAAACCGCTTCTGAAAGCAGTGACCACCATCAAAAAGGTGGATGACCTGACTGTGGTATTCCAGCTGGAGAGTGGAAATGCCGATTTTCCCTATATCGTCTCAGAGTATTTTTTCATCATCTTCCAAGCCAAAGGGGATGGTATCGATTGGCAATCTGGCATCGCAACTGGTGGCTACAAGATCACCAAATTCGAGCCTGGCGTGCGCTATTCAGGCGAACGCTACCCGGATTATTGGAAAAAGGGACGGGCGCATTTCGATAAGGTGGAAATAGTGCCCCTCAGTGATCAAACAGCCCGGACCACAGCCCTCCTGACCGGCAAGGTAGATTGTATCAACAGCGTGGATCTGAACACGGTGTATCTTTTGAAAAAAAAGCCCGGGATCACAGTCAGTGCCATCACCGGGACCCAGCATTTCACCCTGCCCATGTTCACGGACGTTGCACCCTTTGATAATGTCAATGTACGCCTCGCCCTCAAGCATGCCATTGATCGTAAGCAACTTGTAAAAATTTTGCTCTCTGGTTACGGCCGTGTCGGAAACGACAGTCCCATCACCCCTGCCAACAGATATTTCAACAGCGAGATGGCGCAGCATGCCTATGATCCGGACAAGGCTCGTTATTATCTTAAACAGGCCGGGCTGGACAAATTATCAGTGACACTCCATGCTGCCAACGCGGCTTTTCCCAAGGCAGTTGACGCTGCAGTGCTGTTTAGAGAATCGGCCACCAAGGCCGGTATCGACCTCAAGGTTGTTCGAGAGCCCGATGACGGCTATTGGTCCAATGTATGGTTAAAAAAACCCTTTTGTACCTGTTTCTGGAATGGCCGACCCACTGAAGACATGATGTTTACCACCGCTTACGCGGACGATTCCCCCTGGAATGACTCCCACTGGGAGAACGAGCGTTTCAACACCCTGCTGATTCAAGCCCGAACCGAGTTGGATAATGACCGCCGTAAGTCCATGTACTGGGAAATGCAGGAAATCATGCGGGATGACGGCGGCACCATCATTCCGGCCTATGCGCAATATGTTTTTGCCAGCCGAAGCACCGTGACCCATGGCCCCCTGGCATCTAACCGGACACTTGATGGTTGGAAATCTATGGAACGCTGGTGGCACACCAGTTAAGTTCCACCACTATCTGACACTTACTTCAAAAGTGCTTTACAGTCCAGCTATTCCCGGTTTAAGCCATGATAACTATCTAATATGATTAGTATTCGTGTTTTAAACTTCACGAAACTTCTTTGATAAATATCAAATAATATCAATAAGTTAGATGACGACCGGGGATTACTGTTTACAGTCTTTTGGGAAAAGCCCCTACAAATGGGGAATGGTCTAAAAGACTGTAAAGTACTTTTGAAGGATGCCGAAATTAACTATAATTAAGCATACCTTGCAATGATAAAATAAAACCAGAGTGAAATCGTCTTTAAATCAACAGATTTTTTTATGCTGTTTTTTCATTAATTCTTTCAAGCCTGTATCGGAGTGTGGCCCGGGACATGCCTAATAATCTGGATGCTTTGGAAACATTGTTGTGGGATGTTTTCATGACATACTTGATGCAATAGGTTTCCAGATCTTCCAGGCTGAGCCCCTGATCGTCAATTAACATGGGAATTAATGTGTCCATATTCATATGCTCAAATGATTTTTCCTGGGATTCATTGAGAATGAGGTGATTGCTGGTGATTTGAGATCCTTTACACAGAATCATAGCACGCTCAAGAACATTTTTAAGTTCTCTGATATTTCCTCTCCAGGGGTATTGGGTCAGTTTTTTTATGGCTTTGTCCGAAAGGTCCGGTGGTTTTCTACCAAATGCGATTGAGAATTTTTGGATGAAATGATTGGTAAGCATTGGAATATCCCGTTTTCTCTCTCTTAATGGCGGGATATGAATAGGGAATACATTGATTCGATAATAAAGATCTTCCCGGAATAGTTTTTGATCAACCATCTCTTCTATATCTTTATTGGTTGCCGCAATGAGCCTGACATCCGCTTTAATGGTTTTAGTTCCACCCAGTCGTTCAAATTCCCCTGTTTCAAGTATGCGCAAAAGCTTGGCCTGAACATCTAAGCCCATATCACCGATTTCATCCAGGAAAAGTGTGCCGTCGGTTGCCACTTCAAATTTACCTTTGGTTCTTTTGTAGGCACCTGTAAACGCCCCTTTTTCATATCCGAACAATTCTGCTTCCAGAAGGGCAGCGGGAATCGCCGCACAGTTGATGGTTAAAAAAGGACCGCTTGAGCGGGGGCTGTTGATATGTGTGGCACGACTTAGAAGCTCCTTTCCGGTCCCGCTTTCTCCTGTTATCATAACGGTTGTATCCGTTTTGGATACGGATCCTGCAAGTTTTAAAACATCACAGATTCTGGGAGAATCGCCCACAATATTTTTAAACGTATACCGGTCTTCAATTTCCTGGCGAAGATACCGTACCTCATAGGTCAGGCGACTTATTTTTAATGCTTTATTAACGCTGGAACGCAATTTTTCTTCTTTAAAGGGTTTGGCAACATAGTCAAATGCCCCAATCTGGATGGCTTTAACTGCATTCTCAATGGATCCATAGGCCGTAATTACGATCACAGGGATTTCAGGATCTTTCTTCTTGATGATTTGAACAGGCTCCTTC
>Ga0307987_1000337_pt1 | contig 28086 bp, 25 predicted proteins | sample EllFjometagen181_FD_203157 | JGI IMG/M metagenome (GOLD analysis project Ga0307987, IMG submission 203157) | Marine microbial communities from Ellis Fjord, Antarctic Ocean - #181 | ecosystem: Environmental > Aquatic > Marine > Unclassified | place: Southern Ocean | collected 2014-10-08 | reverse complement strand
CAATGGTTCCTGGAGAAATGGGTAGACCAAGCTCTGCATATTGATTCAATAGACGATTGGTTGGCTGGCAATAATGGAATTTGGTTAAAAGGACTGCTTCCCAGATTTGAATCTCATATGGACTTTTTGGAATAACATTGGCAGGTGTTGGCGCCGTAAGTTTATCCGCTACCCCCTTGCAACAACAGCCTTTTTTCATACTTTGCCGGTTGTATATACGGACATGTGCCTTGACGTTAACTGAATATCGAATTGATTCTTTTTCCCCTTCCTCATGGGAAATGTATGGTTTTCCGCATTTAGGGCATATCGGAATTTCAGCGAAGACCACTTTTTCTTTTTTCACTGGAAGATCTGGACGCTCGGTAAGTGCATGCCCCTCACTGCCGGGTTGCTGACCTCGAGGGCGCTTGGTTTTTCGCTTTTCTTCCCAAATATACGATGCCTCAGATCACGAATTTGCCCTTCTTGTTATATCAGACTATTTTCCTCGTGTTCCGAACTTTTTTCAAAAAAGTTGAAAAAACTTTACTATCCCGAATATTTACGTTCATGATCCCATGGCAGATTCTGGAGAAATGAAACACCCTTATACTTATTTGGTTTCTTATATTAATTAGAATAGAATTATAAAAAGCTGAAATACAACTTGGATATCTACAATTTATAAAAAGAGCTGACTATGAAAAAAGCACTGATTACAGGAATAACAGGACAGGATGTCGCTTACCTTGCTGAATTTTTACTCGATAAAGGGTATGAGGTACACGGGATAAAAAGAAGGGCCTCCCTTTTTAATACAGACCGCATAGATCATCTCTACCAGGATCCCCATGAACAGGAAAAACGTATGGTCCTCCACTATTCCGAAAGGCTCTCAGTAATAAAAATTTTTCAACAATACCTTTGTAATTTCCCTATATTTATGGTAGCTGATGAGGTGTTATCTTGTTTGTTAGAATTGGATGAAAGGTAGAAAAAAAACTGATGAATTTATTGTTCACTCTTAAAGCCCAATTTTATGGCATGGACTAACGGACAAAGGAATTGTTTTGCTTAACGCTTTAGATAACACATCGATAAAAGATACGAGTAGACGGGACAAACTGGTATTTATGAAAGACGAGATTAAAAAATTTCTTTACGACATAAAAGAATCAATTGATTCCATCGAAGATTATCTTGGTGATAAAAGAGATTTTAAAGTTTATCAGAGCAATAAAATGCTTCGACGTGCTATTGCAAGAGAATTTGAGATTCTTGGTGAAGCAATGAGCAGAATTGTCAAACTTGATGAAAAAATTAATATTACCACTAAAAAGCAAATTATTAATATGCGAAACCGGGTGATTCATGGTTATGATAAAATTGACGATGCAATAGTCTGGGGAACAATTGTAAGACATTTACCTATTCTGAAGAAAGAGATTCAAAGCTTCCTTGATTGATTCATTTTGGAAAATCTTTTGCAATAGCAAAAATATGTATCAGTTGTACCCTGATCTGCTATACTGTTATGATAATCTACTTAAATGATGGCCGTACCATAACGGTTCCCCTGGCATGATATCCTCGCCTGCTCCATGCAAGCCGAGAACAATTGAATAATTGGCTAATTTGCGGTGGCGGGTTTGGGATTCATTGGCCGGATCTTGATGAAGATTTGAGTACAGAAGGATTGCTTAAAGGGCTGCCTGCTCCCCGAAAAACCTTCACAAATGTGGTCTGATTAGCTGATCATCGTGTCAGAAGAACTTCATCGTTTTCAAACTCTTTTTGGCGGATTTCACTGAACATGGAAACCAGTTTGCCCGGGGTAAGATTCTTTTTTTCGTCTCCTTGAATATCGATGATGATCTCTCCACTGTCCATCATGAGGAGGCGGTTCCCGAATTCAATGGCATGTTTCATGTTGTGGGTGATCATGAGGGTTGTCAGGGAATGGTCCTGGATGAATTGGCGGGTCAGGTCCATGACAATGGCGGCATTCCTGGGGTCCAGGGCTGCTGTGTGTTCGTCCAGGAGAAGGATTTTAGGGTTTGAAAGCACGGTCATCAGCAGTGTCAACGCCTGGCGTTGGCCGCCGGACAGCATGCTGACGTTTTCTTTCATGCGATTTTCAAGCCCCATGTCCAGCTGGATCAGTTCTGTTTTGAAAAAGTCCCGCATTCGTCTGTTCAGGCTGATGCTGAGCCATTTGAAACCTTTTTTATGGGTGATCATCATATTGTCTTCAAGGGTCATGCTCGAGGCGGTTCCCAAAAGCGGGTCCTGGAAAATTCTGCCAAGGTAGTTTGCCCGTTTGTATTCCGGAGCGTTTGTGACCTCTTGCTGGTCGACAAAAATGGAGCCGGAACTGGGCAGAAGATTTCCGGAGATCAGGTTGAAAAGTGTTGTTTTACCGGCGCCATTGCTGCCGATGATGGTGATAAAATCCCCTTTTTTCACATGGAGATTGAGGTTTCTAATTAAATGGACCTCATTGGGTGTTGTTTCGTTAAACCGTTTGTTTATATCTGTGAGACGGATCATATTTTACTCTTATAGCGTTACGTTTTAGGCCGCTTTATCTGCGCATGGATTTATAATTGGTGATCATCAGGGAGACGATGATCAAAATTCCCGATAACAGTTTCAAGTCGTTGGGCGTCAGGTTGACATAATACCCGTAATAACGGCCAAGGTACATGATGGCCTTGTACAAAATGGCGCCCAGTATGACCCTCGTGGTCATACTGGAAATCTTTTCTGATTTAAGCAAAAACTCCCCGAGCATCACCGATGCCAGGCCGGAAATAACAATCCCCTGGCCCAGGTTGATGTCGGCAAATCCCTGGTATTGTGCGGCAAATGCGCCGGAAAGAGCCACCAACCCGTTGGAAAGCCCCACCCCGATCAATTTCATGGTTGCCGGATTTATCCCCTGGGTGACCACCATTTGCTGATTGTTTCCAAGGGCGCCAAAAACAAGGCCCATATCGGTGTGGAAAAAAATATCCAGCATCAATTTTATAATCAGCACCACGGCCAGGAAAAACAAGAGGTATGCAATTTCTTCTGGCATGAAGCGGTGGGTCATGTCGGATACCTTTGTCATAACGGTTTCCACCCTGAGCAGGGGAAGGTTGGCCCTGCCACCGAGGATCCTGATATTAATGGAATAGAGCATGGTCATGGTCAGAATCCCGGCCAGCAGATGGGGAACCTTCAGGTAATTGTGGATGGCAGCCGTGACAAAACCGGCCAGGATGCCGCCGGTCAGGGAGAGCAGGAGGCCGACGGGCAGACTGATGCCGCTTTTTATGGACATGGCCATGATAACGGCCCCCATGGGAAATGATCCATCAACGGTCAGGTCGGGGAAATCAAGTATCCTGAATGTAAAAAAAACGCCAAGGGCCATGATCGAATAGATCAGGCCCTCAACAAAAATTCCTTCAATCATCTTATTTTTAGCCTTTGATTGGTGTTACAAGCTCACTGGAAGCTGTTTTAATTGTGTGTTACCTTACCCTCTTTAATGATGGTGTTTGCTTTGGCTATGATATCATCGGGAATGGTGAGCCCCAGAAATTTTGCCTGGTCCAGGTTAATCAGAAGATCCACATCCCCAGGTTCGGTCATGAAAACAGTTGGGATATTTTCTGGTTTTTCTCCCTTTAGAACCCTTGAAACCAGTTTGCCCGTTGCCACGCCCATTTTATAATAATCAAATCCCCATGCGATTAAAATTTCATGGGTTTGGGCCGAGCTTGGATCTGCCGACATGATCGGGATCTTATGTTTTCTGGCAACACTTGTCACAGCTCCCAGTGCGGAAAAAACGGTGTTGTCATTGCTCAGGTATATCCCGTCCACCCTTCCTGCGATGGCCTGAGCCGCCTGTTTTACCTCTGAGGAATTAGTGATGGTGGTTTCGACAAATTCAATGCCCTTGTCCTTGCAGACCTGGCGGGCGATTGCGGCAAGGCTGACCGCATTGGCTTCACTGCTCGAGTAGATGTGTCCCAGGGTTTTAATCTCTTTGATCCGGGTTAGAAGCTCAATCTGCTCTTTTACCGGGGTCATGTCGGATATGCCGGTGATATTTTTTTCACCTATTTTTGTGGATCCAATGAGGCCAGCTTCCACAGGGTCGGTCACTGCGCAATAGATGACAGGACTGTCTTTAACGGTATTGACCAGGGCCTGGGCCGTTGGTGTGGCAATCCCAACGGCTATGGCGACCTTTTCAGCCTTAAATTTCTGGGCGATTGAAGATGCCGTGGAGATTTCTCCGTTGGCATTTTGCAGATCGAATTTTGCATTGGGAAAACTTAGTTTTAACCCATCCTGAACGCCTTGTTCCAGTGCATCCAGGGCAGGGTGGGCCACGATTTTTGAGATGCCGATAAGGGGGGCATCATTTGCAAGGGACAGGTTTGATAGAAAAAAAACTGCCGCTACAGACATAATGACGGATAAATACTTTTTCATGGTTGATTCCTTTGTCAGTTGAGTTGGCACATGGGGCTTTATACAATATTCCTATGTATAAGAACAGATGAATATTTCTTACGTAAATTATCCCCCGTATTTGTCATCAAAGGAGTTCCAGAAAGATCGGTCCTTATCCCGCCAGCCCTTGCCAAAGGATTTGTCAAAGAAGGGCTTAAGATTGGAGAACCAGGATCCATACCCCTGTTTGCCCTCAATCCTGGCCCGGATGACGTCTGCGGCATGACCGGTCAAGTTTGCCAGTTCATCCTTGGGAATATAGGAGTCTGCCCCTTTTTGGATGGATTCCTTAAGGTTTTCAGGTGTCAGGGCATGGGCCGTGAGCATGAGGGCGGGCACTTTTTTCTCCCTGGCAAGTTCTAAAATATCATACCCGCTAACCCCCATGATATCAAGGATGGCCAGGTCATATCTATTGTTTTCAATCAAGCGTTTGGCTGTGTCAAAGGAGTTGGCTGTCTCAAGGGTGCACATATCCAGGAGTTCTTCAATGGTTTCAAGGATATCGGGTTCATCATCCACCACCAATACGCGCCTGTCCTTTAAAAGGTCTTCGGATAAAATAGCGGCAACGTCAAACTTGACGGTTGTGACAGGGCAATGGGCTTTTAGAATCACATATCGTGCGGTTGAGCCGAGAATGGCTTTCTGAGCACGGGATTTTTTCCGGATGCCCAGAAAAATATGGTCGATATCGTTTTCCCTGGCAAACATTACCAGGTCTTCGCCGGCGGACAGTCCCCGGACGCTTTGCTGGGCCTCGCAGGCGATACCCGAGTTTTCCATGAGCTGCCTGGCAAATCCAAGGTCTTCCTCTGCCTTGATGATATCTGCCTGCCGTTCAGAACTTCCCCCTTCCATGGAGGTGACCACATAGACAAACGCACTGTGAATGCCTGCCATATCCCTTGCAAAGGATAATGCAACCCTGCCAACTTCTCCACCATCATAACCCACCAGTATCTTCATTTTGAACTCCTAAATTAGCCGTCTACATTATAGCAGGTGTATTACATCCACCAGGTGGATATCACATCCACCGTTTGCGTCTCTTGTAAGATTTAACATCCTTAAAAGATTTTCGACCTCCGCCCTTGGTGATGCCCATGTAAAATTCTTTGACATCCGGGTTGTTTTGCAGTTCATCCGAGGGACCTTCAAGAACGATCTTACCAGACTCCATGATATATGCATAATCGGAAATGGCAAGGGCAACCTTGGCATTCTGTTCGACCACAAGGATGGTGGTGTCAAGGTCTCGGTTGATTCTTTTTATGTTTTCAAATATTTCTTTTACAAGAATGGGGGCAAGACCAAGGGAAGGTTCATCCAGCATGAGCATTTGGGGAGCAGCCATCAAGGCCCTTGCAATGGCAATCATCTGTTGTTCTCCTCCGGAGCTGTAGCCCGCCATCCGGTTGGTCACTTTGGAGAGTCGCGGGAAGTGTTTGTACATCAGTTCGTTGTCTTCTCGGATTTTTTTTGATCCGTCCTTGCGGGTAATGGAACCTACCAGAATATTTTCATTCACTGTCAGATGTTTAAATATCCTTCTGCCTTCAGGTACCATGACGGCACCCAGTTTGACGATATCTGTCCCTGAAAGCTGAGTTGTATCCGTTTCATTAAATTTAATATATCCTTCCTTGATGGCCCCGTTCTCCGGTTTTAAAAGACCGCTGATGGCCCTTAACGTGGTGGTTTTGCCTGCACCGTTAGTGCCAAGCAAAGCGACAATCTTTCCCTTGGGCACGTTAAGACTAACACCACGAAGGACTTGAATTATGTCGTTATAGACAACTTCAATATTGTTAACTTCCAGCAGATTTTTTTCCATGTGTGTTTTCTTTATATTTTGGGCTTTATATTTGAGTTAAACTTACCGAAAATCTGGAATTATTGTGAGCTAGATTTCCGGTAAGTTAATGTTTAGCTTAAGTCCTGGATCAATTTTTTTGGACCTATTTCAATGGATCCATACTCAATTTATAATATTTATTTGATTTTTTTAATGTATTCAGACTGAATCGGTTCACCGACTTTCTTGAACACACCATTTTGTACACTGTAAATTTGAAGCATATCAACACCGGCACGGTCTGTTTTAGAATAGGTTACCGGTCCTGTACAGGTGAGAGGATGATAGCTATTATACCCATTCATAGCATTCATTTCAGTGTAAAGCGCTTCTTTGTTAATCTCAACACCTTTGGCTTTTGCCCGGCGGATAACTTCTGCGGCAACTTCAGCAACCATTATACCGGCAGCATAGTTGTGGGAGTTAGCTGTTTTATCATCACGGCTATATCTTTTTGCAAGAGCAAGCTGTGCTTGCGTAGCAGGTCCTGGAACCGAAGTAATTGTAAAAGCAGTTGTCCAGAAATAATTCTCAGCTGCATCTCCCGCCAGGGCAATAAGATCATTACCACCCGTGTAATGAGCACCCATGAAGGTAATTTTTCCTGCTTCACCAAAAGAAGAAGCCGTAAGCCCAAGACGCTGTGAATCTTTTAGCATGGTTGCAACGGGTGACTGAATCGTCTGGCTGATGACATACTGAACACCCTTGCTCATAAGACGTTTTAGCATGGCAGTATTATCAAGGTCTTTACCATGTTCAACAACTTCAACAAGCTCTATGTTAAGCCCTGCTGCAATGGCTTTTTCCACATCGGAAACAGGACCACGGCCAAAGGCTGAAGGGTGAACAAAAAGAGCCACTTTTGCTTTTCCGCCTTTATGATTATTTGCAACATATTCAGCAAGAATTATTAGCTGTTCCGAATAGGATGCAATGGGAAGGAAAATATAATTTGAGTCTACAAGGTTGCCAGCATGGTAAGAGGCTGGTATTGTGGCAATTTTCTCTTCATCAAAATCTTTTTTCAATCCTAATGTGCTGCCTGTGGAATAATTCAGGTAGAAGATAATACCCTGCCCAATATAATCTTCAAAATTTCGTTTGGTGACATCAGTTTTATATTGATCATCTCTGATGGTACAATCAATCGTGTCTATACCTAATAGTTTTTCCTCATTAACATATTTGAAATAATCTTCAACACCTTTTGCATAGGGATTACCAGCATCGGACGTTGGCCCGGTAATGGCCAGTGACATCCCTAATTTGTAGGTTTTTGCTTCTATAGCTGCTGCTTTTGTTTCTTTTTCTTCCTGCTTTTCCTGTTGTCCACACGAAGCCAGAAACATCATCAAAAATGCTGCCAAAAATAGGGAAATCAACAAAAATCTTTTGTGTCTCATCAGTCCTTCTCCTTAAATTATAAGTTTACCCAAAAAACTTTATTTATATTAATACCTGAAAGGCCATAATTTGGTGTATGATTTTATGATTCTCCACCAGTTTGCTATCCCCCGGGGCTCAAACATTAAAAAGAGAACAATCACCAGACCAAATGTAAATGGCTTCAGTGCTGTCGCAAGATTCATGCTTGAGGGCAGGTATTGTGCTGCGGTTTCTGCAAGGGTTTCCACCTGCAGATCCAGAAATTTTATGGCCACCGGTCCCCAGAAAGATCCGTTCAAGGTTCCCAATCCTCCGACAATGGCCATGGCAAGATAGCCGACAGATTCATGGAGGGTAAAGGATTCAAACCCGACCCCCCGATAAACATAGGCATGCAGGGCACCTGCTACCCCTGCAAAAAAACCGGCCAGGGCAAAGGCATATACCTTTGTAAGTCCGGGGTTCATTCCCATGGCATCTGCAGCCCTATCATTGTCCCTGACAGCCATAAGGCATCTACCGTATCGGGTTTTTAAAAGATTTCTGATCCCAAATCCCAGGAGAATTACAATGGTCAGGATAATGAAATACCAGAACAGGTAATGATCCTTTCTTCCCACTTTACCGGTAAACCAGAAAACCCTGCCAACATAAATGGTCTGTCCCTGGTTGAAAAAGGTCATGAATTGAATCGTCCATTCAAAAATCATTTGAAATGACAGGGTTGCTATGGCCAGATACAGATGCTTGAGCCTTAATGCGGGCAGGCCGACAATTGCACCGAAAATTGCGCCCACAAGACCACTGAAAACAATCAAAGCGGGCCAGAAATGAGTAATGATAATATGAGAATCACCAATAGTTCTGCAAAAAGATGCGATGGTATAGGCTCCGATTCCCACAAAAGCCGCATGGCCGATTGAGATCAGTCCGGCAAACCCTGTCACAAGGTTCAGACCCATGACGGCGACAATGGCGATGAGAACATTGTCAACCACCAGCATATATTTATTGCTCAGCTCGAACACCAGGGGCCATCCAAACAGGAGGACCAGGAAAAAGGTGAAAAATGCTCTGTCCAAGCTTGTTAGAAATGTCCGTTGTTCCTGTTTATACGTTGTAAAAAAATTTCCTGTTGCTAACCATGAATTTGCTGACATAGATTACACCCGCTCAATTTCATGGATTCCAAATAATCCATGTGGTTTAAAAAAAAGAACAACGACCAGAATGATATAGGGCATGACTTCACCTGTGCCGCTCAAACCCCAATTGCCGTCCAGGTATCCGCTGGAAAACTGCTGGATCAATCCAATGATGATGCCTGCTACAACGGCCCCTAGGATGGAATCAAGCCCCCCAAGAATAATGACAGGGAATACGATAATTCCAAAGGCATGGAGGGTGTCAAAATTCAACCCTGTAATATTACCAATAATACATCCTGCTGCCGCCGCAGTTAAGCCAGCAAGCGCCCAGGCAAGACCAAAAACCCTTGGTACTGAGATACCCACCGACATGGAACCGAACTGATCATCGGACACGGCTCTCATTGATATTCCAATGGTTGATTTTTTGAAGAACCAGGAGAGTCCGCCAATCAGGATAACAGTGATTATAATTCCCACAAGCTGTGTCCAGGAGATGGAAACACCGCCAAGGGACAGGGGGGCCTGGGGAAGAAAATTAGGAAATGAAAAATTTTCACTTCCAAAGGGCGTCAGATAGATCAACCCATCAAGAATTGATCCCAATCCGATGGTGACCATAATGACGGATATGATGGGTTCTCCGATCAGACGTCGCAAAAAAATTTTTTCAACACTCATGGCCAGAAAGAAGGTGATGATCATGCTGGCGATAAAAGAAAAGAAAATCGGTACCCCCAGTGAAACAGTAAGATAGTAGGTGATAAACGCCCCGGCAGCGATAATCTGTCCATGGGCAAAGTTTGCCACACGGCTTGATTTATAAACCAGTACCAACCCCAATGCGGCCAGGGCATAAATGGAGCCCACAACAATACCGCTGACGACAATTTGAAAAAAATAACTCATCAGATTTCTTTAGACTCCTTTCACCGTGTAAAAAGCAATGCTTGTTTTGACAATATTTGATTGTCCGTCCTGATACTGGAAGGAGGCTTCAACTTCTTTTGTATCAATGGTTTCATCGTAGAGTGCATCATACAGGTTCTGGTATCTTTCCTGTACAAATTTGCGGCGGATTTTACCGGTTTTGGTCAATTCCCCGTCATCCACATCCAATAGTTTGTAGAGCAGGGCAAATCGTTTGATTTTAAAATGTTCTTTTTCAGCCCGGGAGTTAACATCCAGAATCTGTTCCATCATAAGTTTGGCCACTTCCGGCTTGCCGGCAAGATCCATATAGGTTGTAAAGGAAATTCCCTTATCCTCAGCCCATTTGCCCACAACAACGGGGTCGATGTTGATCAGACAGGCCACAAACTCTTCCTTGTTCCCATAGATAACCGCCTCTTTTATATAGGGAGAAAATTTGAGGGCATTTTCCAGGAACATGGGAGAGAACATCTCATCTTTGTTATTGTGCATCACATCTGACAGGCGGTCAATGACCACCAGGTGTCCATGTTCATCAATAAATCCGGCATCCCCGGAATGTAGCCATCCGCCCTCCAGGGCTTCTGCGCTTTTTTCAGGCAGATCAAAATATCCGGGGGAAACAGAGGCAGATTTTGACAGGATTTCTCCGTCATCGGCTATTTTGCATTCAGTACCGGGTAGGGGTTTGCCAACGGTTTCCGGACGGACATCCCCGTCTCTGTGCATGTAGGCGATTCCGGTTATTTCGGTCTGGCCGTAAATCTGTTTTAGATTTACACCGATGGCCTGGTAAAAGGTAAAAAGTTCAGGCCCTAAAGCGGCCCCTCCTGTATAGGCCCGTCTAAGTCGCATGAGGCCGATTTGGTTGATCAGGGGTCTGATGATCATCTGGGTGCCAATCCAGGATTTTAGCCTTAATCCCAGGGGCATGGGTTTTCCTGTCATCTTGTAACCGGCCGCTTTCAGACCCACCTGGATGAAATAATTGTATAAAAGTTTGTTCAACCAATAGGACTGGTCAATTTTCAGCCAGATTTCGCTTCGTATGGTTTCATAAATCCTGGGCGCGCCGAACATGAAGTGGGGGCCGATTTCTTTGAGATCAGACATGGCGGTTTCAACGGACTCAGGAAAGTTGATGGTAATTCCCGTGGCCATGGCAATACCAAATGAGTTCATCTGTTCCCCAATCCAGGCAAAGGGCAGAAATGAGACATATTCATCCGTGGGTTCCAGGGGGTCAACTTGGGTGATTTGAACCCCCATGTTGATATAATTTTTATGGGTCATGATGGTACCCTTGGGAAGTCCCGTGGTTCCCGAGGTCAGGCACAAATGGCAGGGGTCATCGGGTTTGCCTTGATCCACAAGGGTTTCAAAGAGATCTGGAGATTTGGCATGTTCTTTATCTCCGAGTTTGTAGAGATCCTGGATATCAATGAACCAGTCATCGGACATATACTCTCTCATACCCCTTGGATCTTCAAAAATAATTTTCTTAACATTGGGGATCTGATCTCTGACATCAAGAACCTTGTCCACCTGTTCCTGGTTATCGCAAAAGACGACAGAGACTTTCAGGTATTGAAGGATCTGGGCAATTTCAGCGGGCATGCTGGTCTGGTATATCCCGGCTGAAATGGCACCAATGGAGTGGGCTCCAATGGCTGTAAACAAAAGTTCCGGGATATTATCAGAGATGATGGCAATGGTATCCCCACGTTTCAGACCGATTTGCTGCAGGCCCAGAGCTGTCTTTCTTACATGGTCATAGTAGTCTTCCCAGGTATAGGTATTCCAGATTCCAAAATCTTTTTCTCGTAAAGCCGGGCGTTTGGGAGAGCTTGCCACCCGCCAGCGCAGCAATTGGGGGATGGAGTATTCAAGTAAGTGATCATTATTGCTCATAGATTTAATCCTCTCCAATATAGGCTTCAATAACTTTAGGATTTTGGGAAACCTCTTCCGGGGTTCCAGACCCTATCACTTCACCGAAATCAAGAACATAGATTCTGTCTGAAATATCCATGACAACCCCGAGATCGTGCTCAACCAGGACCACGGTAATCCCCCTCTCCTTTTGGATATCCATGACAAACCGGACAATGTCCTCTTTTTCTTCCTGGTTCATTCCGGCCATGGGTTCATCCAGAAGCAAGATATCTGGTGCAAGGGTTAAGGCACGAGCGACTTCTACTTTTTTTTGAACCCCGTAACTTAAGTTGCCCACAAGATTTTTCCGGTAGGGTTCCAGTTCCATAAAATCGATGATGCCTTCCACAAAAGCTCTGTTTTCAGCTTCCACCCTGGAGGCCTTTCCATGAAACCAGACAGCCTGGAGAAAACTGTATTTCAAATTTTGATGCCTGGCCAGGAGCAGGTTGTCCAGAACCGAAAGACCTGAAAAAAGTTCAAGATTTTGAAATGCTCTGGAAATCCCCATGTTGGACACCTGGTGGGGAGACGCATGGGTCAGTTTTTTCTCCTTGTAGAAAATATCCCCCTTTGTGGGGTGGTAAAAACCGGAGATACAATTGAGCATGCTTGTTTTGCCAGCACCATTGGGACCGATGATGGAGGTGATAAGACCCGGCTCAATTTTCATGTCCACATTGGACAAGGCTTTGAGTCCGCCAAAAGAGAGTGTTACATCTGAAATATTTAAATGTGCCATATAAAGTCCAAATTTTTTATGTCAGATTAACGAAAACGTTCCTGTCTAACCTGCGATACAAAAAGGGTGTATAAAACGATAAAAATGATTGAACCAGATGCCACCTCCTATCATCAATGGTTTGAACATAGTAAATACTATTGTTTACTATTGTTGAATAGCTTAAGAAAAGTCTGTCTTTATTTTTATCCGGTCAATGGACCCATCATCTGCCTTAGGCAATTGGTCAATGAATTCAATATATCTTGGTTTTTTGTAGCCGGCAATCAAAGACCCGGTAAATGCAATCAGGTCTTCTTTTGTCAGTTTTTTTCCGGGGTGAAGGGCAATGACAGCTTTGATGCCTTCTCCAAATTTTGGATCGGGCACTCCGAATACACAGACGTTTTCCACTGCTTCATGCTGGAGAATGGCTTTTTCCACTTCTGCGGGAAAGACATTTTCCCCTCCTGGTTTGATGAGCTCTCGTTCCGCTTTTCTACCCTTGAAGAATAAAAAACCGTCGGAATCAATCATCCCGAGATCTCCGGTATGGTGCCAGCCTTCCCTGAAGGTGTGGTCGTTCAGGTTAGGGGCATTCCAATATCCTTGGAAAACCAGTGGGCCTTTGAGGACGATTTCACCCATAGTATTCAAGGGCAAAAAAGTATCAAGACTATCGACAATTTGAACGAAGGCAAGCAGGGAAATTTCACCTGCCGACCCAGGTTTCCTAAAGTATTCAGAAAAGGAAATCAGTCCCGAGGTCTCAGTCTGGCCGTACATGGTCCAGAATGTGGAGCCGGTTTTGGTCTCCCATTTTTTTACCGTATCGGGCATTTCAAGTCCTGCCACAATTTCAAGGCTGGACAGGTCAAAATTTCCTGTTTCGATGAGGTCTAAGAGGGTGGTTAATATAGGTGGGAAGGAACCCAAAATCGTTACTCGTTGTTCCTGGATAAGATCAAGGGTATGCTGGGGATTAAATCGTTCAAGGATAACATTTTTTCCCCCGGCCATGAGGATTCCCAAACCAAAATTCACCCCCATTATGTGGAACAACGGCAGGATGTTTAGATAGGTCTTGGTCTTGTTCAGGCCAAAGGTATGGATCAGCTGCAAGTTGGACAAGATTATATTTTCCTGGCTCAGTATAGCTCCCCTTGGTTTGCCCTGGACTGCTGCCGTGTGGATGATCACAAAGGGATCATGGGGACGGAATTCAACCGCCCGGGTGAGGGGGGGGGACTGGTACAGGGGAGACACATTTTTGTCAATGGTAAAACAATGATCCAGGCAAGAATGTGTTGATGCCAAAGTTTGGGCCTGGTCGGCCATTTCAGCGTCACTGAAAATTACACAAGGAGCAGTGTCGTCAATAATATGGGCGACTTCCTCGGGGCTTAACCGGCGGTTGATGAGTACCAGGCAGAGGTTCAGGGCGGCCGCCGCCCCAAAAAGATGGAAAAAAAGCGGATGGTTGCTGCTGAGGATGGCGATCCTTGACCCGGGTTCAAGATTGAGGTCAAAGAGTCCCTTTGCCAGCCGGCCGGTTTGCAAAAAGAGGTCTGAATAGGAGATATCTTCATTGTTCCAGTGAATGGCGCAATGGTCGGAGTTTAGCCGTGCATTTTTTTCATAGATGTCAAAAAAACTTAAAGAGTACAGACTGTTCATGAACCATTACTCCCTGGGATAAGGACATATTAAAAGGTTTATGTATGTACGGGCTATCTTTGTTTCTATCTTTGGTTTTGGTTTCTATCTTTGGTTTTGGTTTCTATCTTTGGCTTTGGTTATTAAAACAATGGTTTTAGTTATCAAAACAGTTCAGAACGAGCGCTCAGTCTCAGTCTCAGCATCAGCATCAGCATGTCTTCTGTAATAAGTCAATTTGTTCAGGTTTGTCAAAGACTTTTTTTTATTCCCCTTGTATTTTTATCGTTATTGTCATGGTTCATTTTATGGTTCATTTGGAAAGAATACTGAAAACAGGGTGTGACCTGAGGTCAGGCAATCTTCCTGGCAGGTGCAAAATTGGCATTTCAGAATATCTCCCGGGCAGGCTTCCGCCTTGTTTTTAACCAGATAACAACACCGTTTGGAGTCTATTTTAATGGTAAACCCCAGGCGGTCTGAAAAAAGTTTCATTCGCAGAAGATCTGCCCCTTTTCCGCCGGCATTGAAATCAAAGGGGGTTTTGGTGGAATAGAGCAGGGTTTCCTGGGTGGTGAAAAACCCTTCGAAAATTCGTTTTTGATCATCTGTTTCAATGCCCACACCAAAATCATGAACCTTGAAAAGGATTCCCTTGTCCCGGGGGTGGGCGGATATATCAATGCGGCCCTGGTCCGGTGTGTTTTCAATGGCATTTTTAACGAGACCTTCCATGATCTTGTTTAATACGTCCGGTGGCATCAGGAGAGGGGGAAGCGCCTCCTGGATGTCACTGTTTATCTCGATTAGCCGGAAATGAAACAGGGGGTTTATTTTTTGGTAAAGTTCCTGGAATGCCCTTGAAAAATCAATGGTTTTGTGGTGCTGTGATCTGTGGCCGAATTCCTTGTCAATGAGGTTCCGGACGGATTCGCTGAGATGGTCAGGATTAAAATTTTCACCCAGGGCATTTTCAACCAGGGTTTCCAGTTCATCCTGGCAGGTTTCCAGCATCTTGAGCAATAAAACTCTTGCCGCATATGTTTTGTCTTCCATGATATCCGCTGTTTCATTCTGGATATCCACAATCCGGCTCAGGTTTCGCTCAATCCGGTTCAAGGTGGCATCCACTTTGACATTGGGCAGGTTGTTCAGTTTTTTCCTCAGGATCTGCAGGGAGCCGGTAAGAATGGCCACCGGTGTTTTTAGTTCATGGGACAGGTGGTTAATGGCTTTGCCCTTTGCCCTGTTCAGGGATGCCACATCCCGGTAGGCATCTTTCAGGGCATCGGAAAATCGTGCATTTTCGATGGAGATGGCCGCAGTTCCGCCAATCATGGTCATCAGCTCCATATCATTGTCATCAAAGTGGTTTTGTTTCTTGTTAATGGCACACAGAACCCCAATGATGCGGCCGTCACTTCGAATGGGAACCCCCATGATATTCCGGGTTTGATACCCCAGCTTCTTATCCCTTTCCGGGTAGGCTTTTAATAAAAAATCGGTATCGTTTACCACTTCGGCCTGTCCTGTTTTCATGACTTTGCCGGCAAAGACCTCATCCAGGGTAAACCGAAATTCTCTGGCCCGTTCCTGGGTGTCTGAGTCATCATAGGAAGCGCCAAGAAAGAACAGGTCTTCTTTTATTTCATCATAGAGTAATACAACCGCGCCTTCGGTGTTGAGAAGTTCCTTGATCTCTTGTGTAATATAATCCATCAACTCTTCCAGGTCTGTATATTCGGGCAGGGCGGCGGATATTCTCATGATGGTCTTGTTGTTGGCAGCCACTCTTTTTTCTTCTGTGATATTTCTTAAAATAACAAAATTTTCTATTTTGTTTTCTTTGAACCGGGTATGGGAGGCTGCCCAGATCACCACATCCAGAATTCTGCCGTCCTGGGTTAACCGCTTTGTTTCATACCGGCCAAGCTTTTTATCCTCTTGAAATTTATTCAGAATATCATGGGTTTCGGCTTCCAGGAATTCGGGTACAAAGGGAAGGGGCTTGCTGAAAAGTTTCTCCAGGGTCCACCCAAAAGTGGTCGTAAATGCCGGATTTACATAGGAGACCAGACCATTTTCGTCGTATACGATGATGGGATAGGGGATAAATTCCAGAATTTTTTGATAGATCCGATAGAGCTCATTGATTTTTCGTTCCTGGATTTTTTCTTCGGTCACATCCTGAAGGGTTTCAACGGCGCCTGTAATTTCTCCCTTACTGTCTGTGAAGGGGGCTGCTGTGAAAAACAGCCATTTCCCTTCCGGTGGAAGATCAGGGAAAAAGTCAGTGGCTGCAAATAATTCATTGCTGGAAATGCCCAGATCATATTTGTCGTCATAATGCTCCAGGATATCCCAATCTGAAGACTTGTCAATCATCAGATCGGCCATGACCGGCCGTTTTTTTGCATAAAAGGCCTTCCATTGGGAATCGGTCCCCACCATTTTTTTGGACTTAAATCCTGTGAGTTCCTCAAGGGCCTGGTTAAAATGGGTGATTTTATGGTTCTTGTCCAAGACAAAAATAGGAATCGGGGCTTTGAAAATAATCTTGTTCAGTGTCTGGTTCTCTTCTTCAAGCTCTTCGATTCTTTTTTTCAGCGCATCTGTTTCATCTTTACCCATAAAAACTCCAAAAGACTTTACAAGATTAAAGGATCCCCGTATAACAATTTATGATTTTAGCGTTCTTAAAAGGGGCCGATGCCAGCATGAAGCCTGCAACAATTGGTATCAATATATAGAATCCTTGATAACAATTGCAAGGATTTTAAGAGGTAGAGACGAATATGCCCAACACCACGATTAAAACTGAAATTTTGATTCATGATCTTAAGGTGCCTATTTCTGTTATCGATGCTGGCGCAAAATCCCTTTTGAACCGTCAGGATTCCTATGGGCCCCTCACGGAAAAGCAGATCAAGGTGCTAAAGCGGATTATCCGAAACACCTTGACCACCCAGCGACTTGTCAATGATGTTCTGGAACTTGGCCGTTCCCGGGAAGGGGTGATGATCACCTCTGATTTCAGTGTTTCTTCCCTTGTGATGTCAGTGCTGGTGGAGATTTTTGATCTATCCGATCCCCCCGTTGCCGATATTATTCGGAAGGTGGAGTCCTATGCCGGGCTTGAACTGGTTCTGAACACTGTCGGTTTCAGGCTTGGCTTTGACAGGAAAATGTGGAAAACAATTGTTCATCTGGACGCAGCCAAGGTAAGGCAGATATTAAGAAATCTGGTTACCAATGCCTTTAAACATCGTGCCTGTGTGGTGGAAATTTCCGGTTGCATTGAAGAAAAACAGATGATCTTAAAGGTCAGGGATGATGGCCGGGGTATACCGCCGGCAAATCATCAACGGATTTTTGAAACTTATTTTACCACGGGCGGTTCCATTGAATCTGCCATTGAGAGCCATGGGCTGGGGCTTGCCGGTGTCATGGTACTGCTTAAGGATATGGGAGGGGGGCTCATCCTTAAGTCCGATGATGGAAAAGGGGCTGAATTTACCGTGACCATCCCTTTATAGGGGTCAGGCTTGCGTTATTGCGCTTTTGTTCAAAAGCGCAATAACGCAAGCCTGACCCGTATTAGCTTTGATCAAATTCATCCCAAAATGCCTGGTCACTTGTCCGCCATTCCTTGCCAAATAATTTATCAAATATGGGATTCAGCCTTGAAAACCAGGTGAAACTGGCATTCTTCCCTTGTTTTCTTGCCGAGAGCACATCTGCCACAAACAGGGATATATCCACCAGCTTGTCCTTGGGCACATAGGCATCTGCCCCCTGTTCAATGGAACGTTTGAGGTTGTCCGGGGTCAGGGAGTGGGCCGTGAGCATGATGGAGGGGATATTCAGTCGGTGGGTGATTTTCAGGAGTGAATACCCTTTTACCCCCATGATGTCCAGGATGGCGGCATCATAGGGGTTGTTTTTAAGGAAGGAAACGGCTGATTCAAAGGTGGCAGCTGAATCTGTTTTACAGTCATATAGCAGTTCTTCAAGGGTCTCAAGAATGTCTGGTTCATCGTCCACCAGAAGAATCCTTTTGTCCTTAAGAATGTGTTGATGGTCCACTCTTCCCTCCCTTGTAGCATGATGTATATCCCATGGTCAGCTTGGATATGTTTTCTTTCTTTTATTCAAATTTCTTTAATAATTCAACAACAGAATCAATATCTGCCCGGGTATGGGCGGCATTTATCTGAAATCGTATGGTTTCGTCTCCCTTTGGCACCACGGGAAAGGTCAGGCCGACCACCAATACCCCATGGTCATATAAATAGCGTACAAGTGTATGGGTCCGGTTGGTATCCCGGACCATGAGAGGCACCACTGGATGGGGGCCGGGAATTGATTCCAGGCCTAAGTCGTCAAGCCCCTGCCGAAATTGGGCGGTTCTTTCTTTTAAGTGTTTTAACAAACCCAGGCCTTCCTGAGAATCGCAGATATCCAGGGCTGTCACTGCGGCAGCACAGTCGGCCACACTCAAGGGATTGGTGTAAATGTAAGTATCTGCCTTTTGCCGTATCGATTCAACCAGGACGTTGCTTCCGGCAATAAAGCCGCCATTAACCCCAAAGGCTTTGCCAAAGGTGCCCACGATAATATCCGGAACAGCGCCACAAAAATCCTGGGTGCCCCGTCCTGAATCTCCATAGGCCCCCATGCCGTGGGAATCATCCACCACCGTGATCACCCCGTCTGTGAAGCGATCATCATAGCGCCTGCAGATCTCCATTATTCGATCAATAGGGGCATGGTCTCCCCGCATGCTGAAAATTCCGTCAAAGATCACCACCACCCGCTCAATTTGCGGGCTCACCTCTGAAAGACAACGTTCCAGGTCTGCCATGTCATTGTGCTTGAAAATACCCTTGTTTTCCCTTGGAATATTGCTGATGCGCATGGCCCTTATAATGCTGTTGTGGTTCAGCTGGTCCCCGATCCAATGGGTTCGTTTGTCGGAAATGGACAAAGCAAGCCCGCAATTGGCGGTATAGGCGGAATTGAAAATTTTGGCCGAGGGTTTCCCCAAAAAGTCAGCGATTCGCTGTTCCAGACGTTTGTGGTGGATAAAAGTTCCGTCAATGAACCGGACCGCCCCTGGACCCACACCAAATTTATGGGTGGCCTCGTCTGCTGCTTCAATTAATTTTGGATGGTTTGAAAGGGACAAATAAGAATTTGAGTTGAGCCGTATGAACTCATTGTCACTGCCCAAAAGTTTATACCGGGGTCCTTTAGTCCCTGCTGGCGGGATATAGCCTTGTATGACCCGTTCTTCAGATTTGGCCCTGCCTTCTTCCTTTAGGGCGGTCAGTTCTCGTTCCAGACTCGTGTCAAGTTTTTTTGTGCTCATTTTAGTTGCTCCATAAAAAAAATCAAAGGTCCTAATCCCAGGGTTTTAATCCCAGTCCAAAATCACTTTTCCGGATTGCCCGGTCCTCATTATTTCAAATCCTTTTTGGAAATCAGTGTAGTGAAATTTGTGGGTAATTAAAGGGGAAATATCAAGTCCGCTCTGGATCATGGCGCTCATTTTGTACCAGGTTTCAAACATTTCCCTGCCGTAGATACCCTTGATGGTCAGCATGTTAAACACTACCTTGTTCCAGTCTATTGCCGTGTCGTCGGGCATGATGCCCAGCATTGCAATTTTTCCACCGTGGCACATATTATCTAAAATGGACTTCAGAGCCAAGGGGTTGCCGGACATCTCAAGGGCCACGTCAAATCCTTCTTTCATGCCAAGTTGTTTCTGGGCATCTTCAATTTTGTTTTTGCTCACATCAATGGTGATGGTGGCACCGGCTCGTTTGGCCAGTCCTAGGCGAAAGGGATTGACGTCGGTGACCACCACGTGCCGGGCGCCTGCATGCCTTGCAATGGCGGCTGCCATACAGCCGATGGGGCCGGCGCCTGTGATCAGAACATCTTCTCCCAGAACATCAAAGGAAAGGGCGGTGTGGGTGGCATTGCCCAAGGGGTCAAAACAGGCCAGGACATCCAGAGGGATTTTTTCATCGCAATACCAGACATTGGTTACGGGAATGGCAAGGTATTGGGCAAAGGCCCCAGCACGGTTTACCCCCACCCCTTTGGTGTGATTGCACAGGTGCCGGCGGCCGGCAAGGCAGTTTCTGCAGTGACCGCATACCAGATGCCCTTCACCCGAGACCAGATCCCCTGGTTTGAAATCAACCACATGGGAACCAATTTTTTCAATCCGGCCGACAAATTCATGGCCCACGTGCATGGGCACGGGAATGGTTTGCTGGGACCATTTGTCCCAGTTGTAGATATGAATATCCGTGCCGCAAATGGCGGTTTTAATTATTTTGATCAACACTTCGTTGTGTTTGATCCCGGGAATCGGTACCTCTTCCAGCCATAGACCTGGTTCGGGCTTTGCTTTTACCAATGCTTTCATCATTTTCATGGGGTGTGGGTCCATTTAATTGACATAAATAGTTAAGTTAACTCATGAACGCTATAGTTTGGGGCGCTTAAAAGTGACTGTATCATTTAAATGGAGATTTATACATGGGATATTTTGTTCTGGTTATCCTCTATTGGAAATACAACTTTAAATGTCGACCCCTGATCCGTTGCTTCCTATTTTTTCTATATCCACCAGGACCCTGGGAACGGCAACGACCGCAAGTTCTATCTGTATATTTTATGACGCGGCAACAAGTTTTGCTTCATCCACCACAGGTGCGACGATTTTATGGATATCAGGCAATGTTCTTTTGTATATAGGCTCAGTTTTATCATACCGGCCTTTTAGAAAGAACAAAGCCAGCCACAAGGAATCCGATAAGCGGCGGTAGTCCAATCTGCTTGGCAACAAATCCAAAAACAAATGCTGTGGCAATTAATACTATATTCATGGGCGTTTCAAAAAAAAAAGTGTTTATTGTAATTATTAATTATTCAATTAAAAGGCAGTTAATATTAAATATTCTATAAGAAGACTGTGAATGTCAAGGGTATAAATTATCTCTAAAATCAGAGGGGCTGTTTTTAAGGGAATTATTTACCGGAATCAGTCGGTAAAAATCCTTTGCTTTACATTAATGAATACCTTAATATAATAATTTAGTTATAAACAAATTTGATGGAGGAAATAATGGATATTAAAGTGACCCGGGTTGCCAAGACAGGTACCCGGCCAAAGGATGCGGATCTGGGATTTGGTACGGCATTCACCGACCATATGTTTGTGATGGATTATTCGGTTGATAAGGGCTGGCATGATCCGCGCATCGAACCCTATGCCGATTTTACAATGTCACCGGCAGCCATGGTATTGCACTATGGACAGGCTATTTTCGAAGGGCTCAAGGCCTATAAAACACCGGATAATAAGATTCAGCTCTTCCGGGCCCGGGATAATTTCAAGCGGATGAACCGGTCTGCCAAGGGGCTTTGCATTCCTGAAATAGATATTGATCTTGTCATGGATGCCCTGAAACAATTGGTGCGCCTGGAAGAAAACTGGATTCCCGAAACCCTTGGTACCTCTTTGTATATCCGGCCGACCATTATTGCCACCGATCCCTTCCTGGGGGTGAGATCCTCTTTTACCTTTAAGTTTTATATAATTCTTTGTTCCGTGGGCGCCTATTATGCCGAAGGATTTAACCCGGTAAAAATCTGGGTTTCCAAGGACCATGTCCGTGCGGTTCGCGGGGGGGTTGGTGAATTTAAAACAGCCGGCAACTACGCGGCCAGCCTTAATGCAAGTGAAAAGGCGAAAAAAGAAGGGTATGCCCAGGTCATGTGGCTGGATGCCCTTGAGATGAAATACATCGAAGAAGTCGGTGCCATGAATATCTTTTTTATTATTAAGGGTGAATTGGTCACACCAAACTTAAGCGGCAGTATTTTGCCCGGAATTACCCGGTACTCTGTCATTGACCTGGCAAAAAAATGGGGGATGACGGTATCGGAACGAAAAATCAGTATTGATGAGATCTTTACGGCCAGTGAAGACGGAAGTCTCACTGAAGTTTTTGGATCGGGAACAGCTGCTGTTATTTCACCCGTGGGCGAGATCCGTTATGGCGATCGGGTCATCAACATTGGGGATGGCACGCCGGGCAAGACATCAATGAAATTTTATGATGCATTGACTGGCATTCAATACGGAAAAGAACAAGACACGGAAAATTGGATTGAAGTTGTCGAATAACTCTTTAGAACGAGCGCTCAATCAAAAATGAAGTTTGAAAGATCTCAAACTATTGGAGAACCAATGGCTAAAAAGAAAGAAATAACCCCCATCGGAACACGAATCAGGCGGGCCAGGCTGGCCAAGAAAATGAGCCTGGACACCATGGCAAATGAAACAGGGCTGGCAAAGGCGGTTATTAAAAAGATTGAAGGCGGAGAAAAAAGACCCTCCGTGGGAACCTTGCTTCAGATCTCAAGAACCCTTCAACTGGATTCAGGCTTTCTGCTCAAAGAGCAGGAAGACAGCCAGGAAGAGCGTTCTCAGGCCTATACCAAAAGAACGGACAATTATGCCTATACGCCCCTGACACCAGGGGCGGAGAACAAGCATTTAAAGGCCTTCCGCATTGTGGTAGATGCAAAGACCAGCCATGACGGTGTGGGATTCCACCACGAAGGCGAAGAGTTCGTATATGTCCTTGCCGGCGGGGTGGAAGTTCAGGTGGGGGACCATGTCAACCTCTTGGAACCAGGGGATTCTCTCCATTTTAATTCAGGGATCAAACATGACCTGCGCAATACCTCAGATACAGATGCGGAATTGATTGTGGTCGTCTATGCCCCCTAATGATAAAGGAGTTACCCATGTTATTCAAGCTTACTGATGAACAATTGATGATTCAAAATATGGTCAGGGAATTCTCCAGAAAGGTCATTGCCACCACTGCTTCCGAACGGGACAAGACAAAGGAATTCCCCGCGGAGAATTTCAGGCAGATGGGGGAGCTGGGGCTGATGGGAATGATGATCCCGGAAATCTATGGCGGGGAAGAGGCCGATGCCATTTCCTATGTCCTGGCCCTGTCTGAAATAGCCTATTCCTGCGCCTCAACTTCGGTTGTCATGTCGGTTCAAAATTCCATTGTCTGTGAAAGTCTTTATAAATTTGGAACCGAAGAACAAAGACTTAAATTTCTTGTTCCCCTGGCCTCAGGAGAGGTCATAGGCGCTTTTGCCCTCACCGAACCCGATGCAGGCTCTGATCCGGTCAGCCAGGACACAACGGCGGTTTGGGAGGGTGATTCCTATGTGATCAACGGCACCAAGCGGTTTATCACCTCGGGGAAAAATAGCAGCGTGGTGCTGGTAACGGCCAAAACAGACGAGAGCGTCGGCCATCGCGGCATTTCTTGTTTCATTGTTCCCAAGGGAACCCCGGGGCTTGTGGTGGGTCACCTGGAAGATAAAATGGGGCTGCGGGCCTCTGATACCACCGATGTGATATTTGAAAATTGCCGGGTACCTATAGCCAATATCCTGGGAAAAGAAGGGGATGGCTTTAAGATTGCCATGTCCGGTCTTGACAGTGGCAGAATCGGTATTGCCGCCCAGTCCCTGGGGGTTGCCCAGGCTGCTTTTGATGCAGCCGTAAAATATGCCCAGAAGAGGAAGCAATTTGGGTCTGTTATATCAAAACACCAGGCCATCCGGTTCCAGATTGCAGACATGGCCACCCAGATTGAAGCAGCCAGGCAATTGATTTTTTCTGCCGCCTCCATGAAAGACAGGGGAGAACCCTATACAAAGGAAGCCTCCATTGCCAAATTGTTCGCTTCTGAAATGGTGAACAAGGTCACGGCAAGGGCCATCCAGATCCATGGAGGGTATGGGTTTACCAAGGATTACAATGTCGAACGATATTACCGGGATGCCCGGGTGTTTACCATCTATGAGGGCACAAGCGAGATCCAGCGCATGGTGATTTCAAACCATATCCTCAGGGACAAGAGAAAACCCTAGGTCCAGTCTTTTTTATACTGGTTTGGGAATAGATCCGCCCGTTCCCATATACAGAACCCTTTCCCCCACTCCCTATTAGCTGCCAGTGCAATGATGGGAATGGGGGAAAGGTTTAAATGACTCCTGTTCTGAATAAAAATGATCTATTTATGTGATCAGTTTTAGGATGGATATTGATCGCTTGGAATTCCCGATGTCACATCTATAACAGAAGGGGCAGCTCATGTGACTTGGAAATTAGGTTGCAAGCAACGCCCGCTTTAATGGTTCCTATTGGAGGAAATCACAGATACCGTCACCATCAGTATCAAGCATACGGTTTTGTCGAGGTAAACGATCACTTTGGGTTATTACGGAACCACCATTCGGGGAATTATTGTTTCCTTTAATCTGGGTGGTAGCAAGTATTTCATCAATCTCCTCTTGGGTTAAAAAATTGCTTGCCATATAAGGGACGTAACCGTACATAACGAGCAGAGAATTAAATGCCCGAAGGTGATTTTGAGAACCTTTGAGAAGATTCTCGAAAACCTTTGTGATATCTTCATTGTCAACAACTTGTAACTCATTGAGAAGATCGAAAATGTCAACATCTTCAATAGTCGCACCAACAAGCAGAGCTTGTTCTTGACTCTCTTGACCAGAGTCAATGAGATTATTATAAAGTGTTTGTAGGTCCTGACTAACGAATATACCAATCTCAAGACCGTCCACTGGGTTTTCTAATCCGTATTTGTCTATGAGGTTGATGATTGCATCCATATGCCTCTGTTCTGCCTTCGCGATATTGGTAAAAGCCGGTATGCCCCAGATTTCATAAAGGGCATTATAAACATCTCGGGCGACCTTTTCTTCTTCTACCATGAAGGATAGAGCTTCTATTTCAGCATCAGAGGGGGCTTCATACGGTAGAAAATCTACACCGACTCCCGCTCCTCCATTATTAGCCCCGGCACGGTTTCCCAGTTTACCATTTCCAGCGAATACTAAACCCGTGCTCAAAATTAGGACCATCAAGCTCATACAAATAGTTGTGATACACTTTTTTATAATTACATCTCCTTAGTTCTGTCGTGTTTAATTAATGTTCATTCTGTTTCGTGATCTAAGGAAGTCTATTAACAGAAATTATGCCAGTTGCTGATATAAATTTTTTATTTAGTTATTTCAGTATGTTTGGAATTATCTGAAAAAAAATGGCGAGGCATCAGGACGACAAAACTTGGTTATGTTCGACAATTTTGTCGAGATTACCATGGATTGTCGACAACTTGTTTGAAATTTATTATGATCAATTTTTTTAATAGCCTGAAATTAAAGATAATTTTATTATATTATGATGCTGGCATGCATTCTGCTATGTATGTTTTCAACCGACGAATGATAGCACAATTTTAACATTAAACCTCAAAGGAGAATGAACAATGAAAGTTATGAAAAAAATGGTAATGGCAGCGGGTATTATAAGTATCTGTTTTATAGGAGGACAGGCAGTGGCAGAGAATACTCATGATAATGGACCCGAAAATTGTTTGAGCGCTAATCACCAGGATATGGGCAATATACTCATCGCACGTGGCGGCAATGGCCCTGGCGATGGAACCGGCAATGGCGGCAATGGCCCCGGTGATGGAACCGGTAATGGACCAGGAACAGGAGATTGTCTGAATAGTTATCAATATGATATTGGCAGCATGCAGATAGCACGTGGCGGTAATGGCCCCGGTGATGGAACCGGCAATGGCGGCAATGGCCCCAAAGATGGTTCGGGAAATGGCAGCAGAACGGGCGATTGCCCGGTTGCATCATAATCAATTTTAAAACCGTATTAAATTTGATGCCATAGGGGCGGGAGATATATATCCCGCCCTTTTTGCTGTCCGGTGCCGGCAATTTTGTTACAGTTCATTTGTTTCTGGGTTTAAGGAATGGGCGTATGCTCAGAGGAATACCTTTGAAAACCGTTTGCCAAGAATAGAAGCATTTGTTAGATTTGATAGGAATCAAATAAAAAGGAATAATGCGTGGCAAGATCAATTTGCTTTTTCTTGTTTTTACTTCTATTCAATCCGATTTTACATTCTTGGGCTGATTCACAAGAGTTCCTTTCAGGACAAATCCTTGAAGTGAATGGGAAAAAGATGGAAATTGTAATAGCTTCCGAAGAAAAAAAGAAGGGTGAAATAAAGGGGGAAAAAAGGATCTTAATTCGAATTGCGAAAGAAAATCTTTTTCAAAAAAAAAATGGTGACCCTTTTTTCCCCGAATGTGTAAAGCCTGGAAATTGGATCAGAATATGGGGTCACTGGGAAAAAAATAAACAGGATGTAGTTTTTGCCTTCGATATAAAAGGATGTACCGATGGCGGATGCTCTGACCCCACAGGAATCATGTCCCGGCTAAAAAGGATGATGGGTGTGCCACATAAAAATTCTGTTGATAACGGCCATGGTTCACAAAATAGCCTTGGAAGTTCTGGTAAAAGCGCTGGCGGTGGTGGTGGTGGCGGTGGTGGCGGCGGTGGTGGTAAATAATGAAGATTTATCCAAGTTGGAAAGGGAACCTTGTTGTATTTGGCAGTTTTATTGTTTTAATCTTGGGGAATTTTTTCTGGCAGGTTCAAAAAACAAATAAAAGATTTAGAGAACATTCTTTGGAACATTCAAAAGTTTTGGGGGCAGTCGTTGAACTCAATATTAGAAATTCACTCATGAGTCGCGCTGGTATGGAGACAATTGTTGGAAATTACCTGAAGAATAGCGCCAGTTTTATTGCATATCTTGACCAGTTTGAATCTTTTTCTGAGCCGGAGCTTACCGCGTTTGCTAACAAATCAGGCCTTGCAGGTATTAAGATTTTTCGTAACAGTGGAAAAGAGCAGGGAATCGGGCCAAAAGGATGGTTGCCCAAAACCTTTTGCCGGGAAAACAAAGAACTAAAATTTTTATCTGAAGAACAGCTTTATATCTATACCTTGCATTATTCAGAAGGATCATTTTTATCTCGGCAAACTTGTATTGTTGCCGGGATGTCATCAGAAGAAACTGAGAATATTCAAAAAACAATATCGGTTGAAACCCTTCTCAATGTCTTGAATCAGATGGAAGGGATTGAATACGTACGGTTTAAAAGAGCTGAGGAAAGCCGAGAGGAATTGCCTTCTCAGGGTACTACGCTTATTTATATAAATGGAAAGCCCATATCTGAAACACGGATTGCTATAGGGGATAAAGAACTTATTGTCGGACTTGAGGCAGATTATTTTTCTGGGCGGATGCAAACACTGAGAAAAGAGGTAATCGTATTTGTCTTATTTCTTGTAATTTTTGGTTTTTTTTCATCTTGGTGGCTTTACCGAATACAGCAGCATCGTTTGGAACAAACCCGGAAGTTTGAAAGAGAAATGGCCCAACAACTTGAGCAGGCATCCCTTGGAAGAGCAGCCTTAACCATAACCCATGAAATGCGAAATCCATTAAATGCCATAAGTATAGGCCTGCAGCGCCTGCAGATAGAATCCCAAGCATTGGACGATGATCATCGTGATCTGATCACCAGCATGCGGGAGGCAGTAACGAGAAGTAACTCAGTTATCACTAATCTGCAACAATATGCCAGATCCTTTGAATTGATCCGCAAGGACATTATTGTCGCTGACTTGATTGAATCTCTTACAATTCTCTATCAGCCTCAATGTTTGGAAAATAGGATTGAATTTGAGTTGCAATTGGACAAAACCGTCATCCTGAGTGGTGATAGCAATTATCTTGGTCAAGCCTTTGAAAACATAATCAAAAATGCTGTTGAAGCCCAACCGGAAGGGGGTTTCATCAAAATTTCGCTTCTAAAAAAGAAAAAAAAATGCGTGATATGTTTTGAAAATTCATGCACAATGCTTAATCTGGATGAGGCTAAAATGACGCTTAAACCCTATTTTACGACTAAAACCTATGGAACGG
>Ga0307987_1000336_pt1 | contig 28090 bp, 16 predicted proteins | sample EllFjometagen181_FD_203157 | JGI IMG/M metagenome (GOLD analysis project Ga0307987, IMG submission 203157) | Marine microbial communities from Ellis Fjord, Antarctic Ocean - #181 | ecosystem: Environmental > Aquatic > Marine > Unclassified | place: Southern Ocean | collected 2014-10-08 | reverse complement strand
AGCTGTCCACCTACCGCGTCATCATGCTGATCAGCTTCCTGGTCACCATCCCCGCCCTCATCTTCACCTGGCTCACCCTGCGCGGCGGCGTGACCATGACCGAAGAAGGCCTGGTCATCGAGAAGGAAGTGCCCAAGTACGGCGACGCCAACACGATGACGGCCATCTGGCTCACCACCAAGGACGCGCTGGTCAAGACCGTACAGATCTTCAGATCCGTCTGGGGCGAGAAGAACTTCTACCGCTTCCTGCTGTTCCTCACCCTCATCGTGTTCGTGCGGCTGGTCTTTTACCACATGCACTTCACCTTCCCAAAGTACGGCATCCGCGAGCTGGGCCCCGGTGCTCCCATCGGCCAGATCTGGGGCGTGCTCAACCCCGCCATCATCATCGTCCTGGTGCCGATCATCAGTGTGTTTACCCAGAAGATCAACAGCTACAAGATGATCGCCATCGGCACCACGCTGGCGGCTGCGCCCGTGTTCCTGATGGCCCTGCCGACAGAGATGTTCCAACCCCTGGCCGACGGCTGGCTGGGCCACTTCATCGCCAACACCTGGCTGGGGCTCGACACTCAGACCGTCAATCCGCTGCTGGTGGTGATTCCCCTGTTCGTGGTCATCTTCTCCATCGGCGAGGCCTTCTGGTCACCGCGCCTGTACGAGTACACCGCCAGCATCGCGCCCAAGGGCCAGGTGGGCTCCTACATGGCCCTGTCCCTGCTGCCCTACTTCGGTGCCAAGCTGGTGGTGGGCATGTTCTCCGGCCGCCTGCTCGAGCGCTTCTGCCCCAGCGACGAAGCCCTGGGTCGTCAGTACCTCATCGAAAAGATCTCGGGTCTCGATCAGGCCACCGTGGACGCCATGGAGAACGCGCAGATCCTGCCCTTACTGGCCGAGAAGCTCGACATGGTGGTGGGCCCCGATGGCGTGCTCTCCAACGAGGTGCGCTACCAGGTGTGGGAGATCCTCCACGCCGCCTATCCCCGAGACGGGCAGTCCCTGTGGCTCGTCATCGCGGTCATGGCCGCCGTCTGCCCCATCGGCATCATCGTCCTCAAGAAGTGGATCAAGAGCCACGAGGAAGGCCGCGACAACTAGCGCGCCGCCTCCCTCCCCTCCCTCGCATCCGGAGTCCCCATGAACACCCAGGTCCCCATCCAAGACGACGCTGATCGCGCAGAAGCCCTCGAGCTCGCCCGCGATCTGCTCGGCTACCTCGACGCCAGCCCCTGCAACCTCTTCGCGGTTCAGGGCATGATCCAACGCCTCGAGGTCGCTGGCTTCGCCCCCCTGACCGAAGACCAGCGCTGGGAGCTCCAGCCCGGCGGCCGCTACTACGTGGAGCGCCACGGCACCGCCGTCATCGCCTTCGTGGTGGGTCAGGACGCCCCCTCGGAAGCGGGCTTCCGCATGGTGGGCGCCCACACCGACAGCCCCGGATTCAAGGTCAAGCCCCACCCCGAAAAGGTGAGCAAGGGCCTGGTGCACATCGGCGTTGAGGTCTACGGCGGCCCCATCTACGCCACCTGGACCGACCGGGATCTCGGGCTGTGCGGCCGCGTGCTCCACAAGGGCGCCGACAGTGACATCCAGCAGACGCTGTACCGCTCGGCCGGATTCATCACCCTGCCCAACATCGCCATCCACCAGAACCGCGACGCCAACGACAAGGGCCTCAAGCTCAACCCCCAGACCGAGTTCACCCCGGTGCTGGGCTCGGTGGCCCACGGCCTGCCCGAGAAGGACGCTCTGCGTTGGCTGCTCGCACGGGATCTCGAGATCGAGCAGGCCGACATCCTGGACTTCGATCTATTCCTCTACGACACCCAGCCGGGATCGTTCGCCGGCGCACATGGCGAGCTGATGCGCTGCGGACGCTTCGACGACCTGGGCATGTGCCACGCCGCCGTCAACGCGCTGGTGGCCGGGGCCGAGACCCCCTGCGCCGCCACCCGCATGGCCGTGCTGGTGGACGCCGAAGAGGTCGGCTCGGAGACCCCACAGGGGGCCCGCTCCACCCTGCTGCCCCACACCCTCGAGCGCATCGCCTTGGCCCTGGGCGACGACCGCCAGGGCTTCCTGGCCTCGCTGGCCTCCACCGTGATGATCTCGGCCGACAACGCCCACGCCATCCACCCCGGCTACGGTGACCGCCAGGACGCCAACCACGCCCCCGTGCTCAACGGCGGTCCCGTCATCAAGGCCCACGCCGGGCGCAAGTACGCCACCGATGCCGCGTCGGCCGCGGTCTTCGCCCTGGCCTGCCAGCAGGCCGACGTGCCCTACCAGCGCTTCGTCAACCGCTCCGACGTGCGCTCCGGCGGCACCATCGGCTCTCTGACCGCCGCTCAACTGGGCATCCTCATCTGCGACGTGGGCGCCCCTCAGTACGCCATGCACTCGGTGCGCGAGTGCGCAGGCACCTGGGACCACTGGTACATGGCCCAGGCCATGGGTGCGTTCTACCTGGGCTAGCGCACCAACACACCGGGCGATATCCCGCCGGGCCCCAGGCCCGGTCGGGATGATCGACCCACTCCCCCCCTCACTCTCCGCAGAACCCTACTTCTTGTTCTTGTTCTTGTTCTTGTTCTTGCGGGGCTTGGTGAAGTCACCAAATAGAAGCTGAATCTCGGCCCCCAGCTGGGGGTAGAACGACCAGCCGAAGCTGCTCTCGTACTCGGCCTCGTAGGTCGTACCGTCGTTGGCGACCTGATCGAGGGTCAGGGTCTGACGACCGGGCAGGTTGAGGTTCAGGAAGATGAGCGCCTGGATGGCGTAGGTCTTCTGCCTCATGATGGCGCCCACCTCGCCGCGGATGGGGTAGTACGGCACCCGCAGGTGCTCGTCGTTTTCGCCCTTGAAGTTGGCCACACCCACGCCAACGCCGCCGCCCACGAAGGTGTCCAGGGCATCCAGCGCGTACATCTTGTCGTACTTGAGGATGAGGTGGGCGTCGTTGTAGCCCGACCCCAGGCCGAGCCCGACGGTACCCGCCAGGCGGTTCTTCTTGTCGGCCCAGTACAAGCCCTCGACACCGAGCACCATGTCGCCGCGGACCTTCTCGATGGTCGTGTCCTCGGCGATCTTGATCTTCTCGCCCGTTTCTTGGCCGTTCTGGTTCAGCTCGTCGAAGCTGGGAAAGCTGGCGGGGTAGGCCCCCGGGATCACGATGGTGCCCACCCGTGGCCCGAAACCGAACATGTAGGTGGAGGTCTTGGCCATGGCAGCGGGGGCCCAACACAGGCCAGCGCAACTGAGGATGAGACCGAGGGAAGAGGTGAGGCGCATGGTTCGCTCCAGGGTCTGAGAGGCCCGGCAGGACGGAGGCCAGGACGACTCGCACGCTTCGCTGCAACATCATACGGCGAAGCCGACAGCAGGGCTACCACTCGAGCCGCTCGCGGCGGGAGAGCACACTGAACCCCCAGCCCCACACCGGCGCCCCACCACCGGATGCTCCCGTCCCCCCCGAGGACTGGCGCCCCGACCGGCCGCTGCATGTCGCAGCATCCCTGGCCGCAGTGGGCGGCATGGGCTCGAGCGTCGTGTCGGGCATGATCCTGGGCCTGCTGGCCCTGGACACCGCCGCCGCGCTGGACGGCCGAGGTTTCTCGGGGCAGAGCCTGGTGGCCGGCGGACTGCTGGGCAGCATGGCCCTGCTGCCAGGCCTTGCGTGCTGGGCTGCCGGCCGGAAACTGATGCGGGATCGGGGTGACGAACCCCTGTTCGCGCCACGCATGGCCGTAATTGTCACCGTATGTCTCGTTTTCGCAGGCGGGGCCGCTGGCTGGGTGCTGGGCTTCCCCTCTCCCTGACGCTTCGATCCTCCACGATCCCGTGCTGATCGGAGTTTGCGCCCCCACGGCCCGTTGCTGAGCGGGGATGTCCGAAACTATTTACGAGTCAAGACCGGCTCGCTACGCGTCTTTTTGCACTTGGTCGGAATGGGCACCCCTTCCTCGGGACAGGGCCGCGGCTGTACACTGGCTCCATGTTGCCCCCCGAGCTTCACGACTTGCTCTCCGAGCTGGGCGTGTCGGTGCCTAGTTGCCGACGCGTGCTGGTGGTGGATGACGAGCCGGGCAACCTGGACGTGCTCGAGGCCTTACTCGAGGACGAGTTCGACGTGTTCACAGCCCTCAACGGTGACGAGGCCCTCGAGCTGCTCAGGTTCGAGGGACCCATCGATCTGATCATCGCCGATCAGCGTATGCCCGGCATGACGGGGGTGGAACTTCTGGGGGAGGTCGCACGGCGCCACCCGGCCACAATCCGCATCGTCCTCACCGGCTTCACCGATGTCGAACCCATGCTGGCCGCCGCCAACCTGGGCTTGGTCTACCGCTTCCTGCTCAAGCCCTTCGACACAGCCGAGATGCGCGCCATCGTCGCGGACGCACTGCGTGTCAAAGCCTGGGCGGCCACCCTGCTGACCCTAGTCACCGCATTGGATGCGCGCCGCGCCGAGCTCGAGCGAGCCCAACGCGAGCTGATGGAGGCCCGTGAGCAGCTGCTGGCCGAGGAACGGCTGAGCACCCTGGGCAGCCTGGTGACCGACATGGCCGGCGAACTCCAGACCCGGTCCGCCGCCCTCAGTCTGCTGCTGGGCCTGGTCCGGCAGACGGCACTCGACCCACCGGTGCTCAAGGCGGCCGAGGCCGCGTGGGCAGGACTGGGCAACCTGCGGGAGCTGCTACAGCAGGTTCGCGACTACACCCGAGCCACCTCCGGCAGCCTCCAGATCGAGGCCATCGACCCCCGCGCGCTCATCGGCGGCACCATGGAGCTGTTCCTGATGGAGGATCTGGGCCATCGCTGTCCGGTGCAGGCCCACCACGAGCCGACGCTCGGCCCGGTGGTCATGGACAGCCTTCGAGTGAAGCAGGCGCTGCTGGCCCTGCTGCGCAATGCCGTGAGAGCGAGCGAACCCGGGGACACCATCCACCTCGGTGCCGGCCTGGACGCCAATGGCCAGGTGGTCCTCGAAGTGCGTGACCAGGGGCAAGGCATGTCGGCCGAGCTGCTCCAGCGTGCCCCGGAGCCATTCTTCAGCGCATTCCCCTCCCCCGGCATCGGCCTGGGCTTGGAGATCGCCCGCCTGGCCGCCGCCGCCCACGGCGGGACCCTCGAGCTCGACAGCCCCGACAACGGCGGCGTCACCGCTCGCATCATCCTGCCCGCCGCTTCCCTCGAGGGCAGCCATGGCCCATGATCCCATCCACCTGGTGCGGGCCTACCTGGGGCAACACAAGCCGCCTCTACAGGTCTGGCTGGCTCCCATGGCCCATCGCCAGCTCGCCGCAAAGCTCCGCGAGACGCTCCCCGCCAGCGCGCGCCTGCTCGGGGTGCCCACCGAAGCCCCGCCCAGCGGACCCGCCATCCTCCTGGCCACCGCCGCCGACATCGGAGGCCCCCACCGCGACGCCCTGCTGCAGCTGCAACAGGCGGCCCTGCCCGGCCGACCGATCATCTGCGGCGGCACTGCGGACCGAGAAGTGCTGCTGGACGCCATCAACAACTGGCAGGTCTTCCATCTGCTGCCCAGCCAGCCCTCCGACGACGAGCTGACCGGCTCCGTGACCCGCGCCCAGCGGGCGTGCGCCCTCGAGCACGCGGCCACCCTGTGCGCCGTACACCTCCGCACCCGCTGCGACGAGGTCCAGGGCGTGCTGCAGGAGATCGAGGCCACCCGAGAGCAGATCATCCAGGCCGAGCGTATGAGCACGGTCTCGGGCTTCAGCCGCGCCCTCACGGCCCGCCTCGGGGAACACCTCGAGCGCCTGCGAGGTCTGGAGACAGCACTGAGCACGCTGCCCGACGACCCCCGCAGGGCCGAGCTGCTCGAGTTTACCGTCCACAGCATCCACTCCATCGAAGCGCTGCTGGCAGACCTGCTGGACAAAGCCGCCGCCGCCCAGAGCGCAAACTCCGTCGAACGCGGCCCCGCCAACCCGGCCGCTGAGGCCCCCTATGAGCGAACAGACTAAGCAGCAAAGTACTGACCCACACCCGATGATGGACGAAGAAGCCCCCTCCATCTCGCCGGTCTACCTGGATGATCTGCCTCCCACCGCCTACCCCAACTTCCGGGCAGAGCGGCTGGGACCGGACGATCTGGGCCCTATTCGGGTCGAGGTCATCGTGCGTCAGTCCGGAGACGAGCACGCCTGCAGCCTACGGGACATCTCCACCAGCGGTATTGCCTTCGAGTGGCCCCCTGCGGTCGACGTACAACAAGGAAGCCGGCTTGGGGACCTGGCGGTGGTATGCGACGCACACGAGCTCTACCGGGGCCGAGCCTTGGTGCGGAGCGTACGCGATGTAGAGGGCCGCACGGTGGTGGGCGCCTCCTTCCTCGGCGCCCCCATGAACATGGACGACGTCCTGCAGCTGAGAGCTGTCCGAGAGCGTCGCTCCGATCCTCGGCTCGTACTGCAACCCAGCCAGCAGGCCTGGCACAGTGGCGACCCGCAAGTCCACCGCTTCGAAGCACTGGTGGCCGAGCTCCATCTGTTCCTGAAAGAGGCGGAAAAGCGCTTTGGCTCGCTGGAGCGAGATCTACCTTGGCACGTCCTCCACGGCGAGAAGGTCACCCCGGCACGCATGGCGCTCATCGAGCAGCTGCAGGAAGGCTTCATACCTTCCTTCGTGGACTACACGGTGCAAATCGATGCAGCGCTGCGCCGAACTCCGGCCAAGCACGCCGACAGCCTCAAGGCGTTCTCGAGGGCCTTGCTGCACGACCACTTCATGCTGTCGCCGCTCATGCACCGATGCCTGACCAAACCACTGGGGTACCCCGGGGACTACGTCGTGATGCGCTACATCTACGAGGACCGCTTCGAGGGCACGTCGCTGTTGGCAAAGGCGATCCACCTGGGAGGAGTCTCAACGCCAGCCTGCAACGCCGTGCGAGCGCGCAAGGACATGATCCGGAAAACGATCAAGGAAGCCGCCCTCGAGCGGGCAGCCAAGGGTATGCGCACCCGGATCCTGTCCATTGCAGCCGGACCGGCCCAGGAGACTCTCGAGCTGCTCGAGCAGGAACCCGAGCTGGCAGCCACCCTGGACGTGATGCTCTTCGACCAGGATCGCGACGCACTCGAGTACGTCAACAACCGCATCGCAATGGCCAGGGCGCGAGGAGCCGGCGGAGGCATGAGCATCCAGCTTCGGCACGACACCATCCGCCGCCTGCTGGACGACAAAGACATCTTCGAGGAATTTGGCCCCGTCGATCTCATCTTCTCTTCGGGGCTATTCGACTATCTACGCTTCGGCACCGGGGTGCGGCTCATCCGCAACCTGTACAGCAACCTTCGGGTCGGTGGCCGGCTCTTCGTCGGCAACCTCGTCCCTGAGCAGCCCAGTCGCTGGATCTTCGATCACCACCTGGATTGGTTCCTGGAGTACCGTAGTCGGGAGCAGCTGCTAACCATGGGCGAAGACGCGGTCTGCGGTTGCCAGCCCACCGTCATCGAAGAGGTCAGTGGGCACAATCCATTCATCCGGCTGACGCGGAGCTGAATCCATGGCGGAGGTCGACCTCGAACAACGGTGGCAGACTTGGCTCACAGAGCACAACAGGCGCAGTGCCCGGCTGGTGCTCGGGCTGACCGGAACCTGCTACCCGTTGTTCGGAATCCTCGACTATCTGGTGGGCCCACCCGAGTGGCTCTGGCTTCTGTGGGGTAGCCGTGCGGTGGTGTTCGTCTGCACCGTCGTGATGTTCGTGCTCATGCGGCAGCCGATCTTCGAGCGACACGGTGTCACGATGACCACCGTGTTCATGACCTTGGTGGCCGCGGGCATCGCCATCATGATCTTCGTGATGGGCGGGCTGGCTTCGGTATACGTCCCCGGGCTCATCCTGGTGTCCATCGCCGTCACCATCTTCATCTGGCCACCAAGGGCCATCGTGCTCTACCAGAGCTCCCTGCTGGCCATGTTCGTGCTGCCGAACATCGCCTTCTTCGAACGCAACATGCTCGAGGCGACAGCCCTGAACGTGTTCTTCCTGGGCTTCGCGGCCTTCTTCATGATGGCATCACAGATCTTCGCTTATCAAGGTCGCAAGGACGAGTTCGACGCCAAGATGAGCCTCGAGCTGACCACCGCCAATCTCGCCTCGGCCCACGAAGAACTCAAGAAACTCGACCAGTTCAAGTCCCAGTTCTTCGCCAACATCACCCACGAGCTCAAGACCCCATTGGCGATGATGCTCGCCTCCCTCGAGCTCATGGCAAACGAGGACATGGGCCCCCTGGTGGACCAACAAAAGACCACCATCGAGTCGATGTTCCACAACGGTCTCAAGCTGCTGCGGATGATCGGTGACATCCTCGACCTCTCCAAGGTGGACGAGTCCAAGGTCCGCCTGCGCATCCAGCAGCAGGATCTGGTCAGCTACCTCGAGGGGCTGGTGAAGCAGGTCAGCGCCCTGACAACGCGCAAGAACGTCTCGCTGACCATGAGCAGCGATCTGGATGAGTGCCAGCTCTGGTACGACAGCGAACGTATGGAGCGGGTGTTCGTGAACCTGCTGTCCAACGCCGCCAAGTTCACTGCGGAAGGCGGCAACATCCAGGTCACCCTCGAAGGCCGCGACGGCAGCGTGCTGGTCAGTGTCATCGACGACGGGCCCGGCTTCCCCGAAGACAAGGCCGAGGCTCTCTTTGGGCGCTTCTACCAGGTGGACATGGGCGCCACCCGTCGCTACGGCGGCAGCGGCATCGGCTTGGCCCTCGCCCGCGAGTTCGTCAACCTGCACGGCGGACGCGTCTGGGCCGAGAGCCCGCCGGATCAGGGTGCCACCTTCCGGGTGCAGCTGCTCGAGGGCCGCGATCACTTCGACCCCTCCGTGCTGGATCGCCGCGCCGCCCGCAAGGACGTGCTCGGGGGCCGACGTTCCTCGGATCAAGGCCTGGCAGAGTGGACCGGCCTGCTGTCCGAGCGCGACGACTACCGCCTACTGCAGATCGCCGACGCCACCGAGCGGCGCGTGGTCAAGCGCCATCCCCACCAGGAAAAACGACGCCACGCCATCCTGGTGGTGGACGACACCCCAGACATCCTGAGGGTGGTGCACCTGACCCTGCACGACCAGTTCCAGGTCTACACGGCCCGCGACGGGCTCGAGGGCCTCGCCCTGGCCCGGGAGGTCAAGCCCAGCCTGGTGATCACCGACCTGATGATGCCGGGCATCGATGGCCACGAGCTGATCCGCCGCCTGCGGGCAGACGCAGCCACCAAGCAGACCCCCATCATCATGCTCAGCGCCCGCGGCGCCACCGACGACCGGGTGGCCGGGCTCGAGACCGGCGCCAACAGCTACCTTTCCAAGCCCTTCTCCCCCCGGGAGCTCCGCGGTGCGGTGCACGCCCTGCTCGAGATGCAGGATCTGCAGGCCGAGGTGCAGCTCGAGCACCGCATGGACGCCCTCGAGACTCTGGCCGCCGGCCTGGCCCACGAGTTCAACAACGCCCTCAATCAGGTGCGGCCCGCCATTGCCATGGTGGAGAAGGACAGCCGATCCCTACGGGATCTGATGACCGAGCTCGCCGATCAGCCCCCCACCCCCGCGCAGCTCCAGCGGGCCACGAAGCTGACCGACCGCATCATGCGTCTGCAGGAACGGGCCGCCAGCGGTTCGGAGCGCATCGCCCACACCGTGAAGCTCATGGGCCACTACGCCAGTGAAGGGAAGGCCAGGGCTGTCCAGCCACACGACGTCTTCGAGTCCACCCGCGAAGTCATCGCCATCGTACGCCCCCCCATGGGGAGCGAAGCCGTCATCCACGGCAGCTTCGAGGGCGCAGGAGTCGTGGCCTGCGTACCCGAGGAGATCCACCAGCTGCTCACCAACCTCATCAGCAACGCCTTCGACGCCGCTCCCACCGACGGTGGTGTGGTGGAGGTCGGGGGACGGCGCCTGGGGGACAAGGTGATCATCTCGGTGGCCGACAACGGCCCCGGCGTGCCCGAAGAGATCCGAGAGCGCGTGTTCCACCCCTTCTTCACCACCAAGGCCCCAGGCAGGGGTACCGGCCTGGGCCTGAACATCGCCTGGCGGGTGGCGCAGAAGCATGGAGGCAGCCTCGAGCTGGTCCGCGGCCCACTGCCCGGCGCCTGCTTCGAGCTCACGCTGCCGGTGGAGACCACACAGCCGTCCGACGTACAGCTTATCCCGGAGGCGAAGCCTGCCGGCGACAGGGAGGGGATCACACCATGAACCCCAGCACACAGCCAGACGCCGAGAGCGCCCCCATCCGCCTGCTCGTGATCGACGATCAGGCCGCGACCGTCCAGGCCTACCGCTGGGTCTTCGGATCAGGCGCGGTGTGGAGCAGCACCCCGGCCACAGGGGGCGGGTCGCCCGAGGACCCCGGTGGGACTACCCCTGCCGGCTTCGACCTGACCACCTGCGAGGACGGCGACGAAGCCATCGCAATGATCCTGGAGGCCCGGCTCGACGAGCAGCCCTTCTCGGTGGTCTTCCTCAATCCTCAGCTTCGGGGGGACCACGACGGCCCGGACACCGCCGAGGCCATCCGTAGCACCGACGCGGACATCAACATCGTCATCGTGGCCGAGCCGGCCGAGCTGCACCCCGAGCGCTTCGCACAGCGTGTGCTGCCCGCCGAGCGCCTGCTCTTCTTCCCCAAGCCCTTCCAGCCCCACGTGCTGCGGCACCTGGCCAGCACCCTGGGCGCCAAGTGGCGGGCCGAGCTCGCCCTGCAGGAGTCCCACAAGCAGCTCGAGCGCCAGGTCACTCTGCGCACCAAAGAGCTAGCACACGTCAACGAGCTGCTGCTGCGGGACATCTCCCGGCGCCGCGAGGTGGAGCAGGCCCTGGTGGAAAGCCAGGAGCGCTACGCCCTGGCCGCCAAGGCCGCAAACGACGCACTGTGGGACTGGGATCTCATCGCCAACAGCATCTACCTCAGCGAGCGCTGGTACCGCATGCTGGGCCTGGATCCCGAGGAAGCTCTCGCCGATCCCGAGGTCTGGTTCGAGCGAGCCCACCCCCAGGATCGACAGCCCCTGCGTCTAGCCGTCCAGGACCACCTCGAGAGCGACAACGATCACTTCGAGATCGAGCACCGGCTGCGGGCTGCCGACGGCAGCTACCGCTGGGTGATGTGCCGCGGCCTGCTGGTCCGCACAGACGGGCGCATCCCCATGCGGCTGGTGGGCTCCATGTCCGACATCACCGCCCGCAAAGAAGCCGAGGCACGGTTGGTGCACGATGCGCTTCATGACTCCCTCACGGGGCTGCCCAACCGCGTGCTCTTCATGGAGCGCCTGTCCCACGCCATCCAGGTGTCCCGCCGCAACCCCGACATGCGCTCGGCGCTACTGTTTCTGGACCTGGACAACTTCAAGGTGGTCAACGACAGCATGGGCCACTGGGCCGGGGACGAATTGCTGCGCGCGGTGGCGGGCCGCATCGACCGCTGCCTACGGGGCACCGACCTGCTGGCCCGCTTCGGTACCGAAAAGGCCCTGGCCCGCTTCGGCGGCGACGAGTTCACCATCCTGCTGATGGGCGTGCGCGACGAACAGGACGCCGTGCAGGTGGCCCAGCGCGTCCTCGAAGAGCTGAGCAAGCCCTTCCACTTCCGGGGGCAGGAAGTCTACACCACCGCCAGCGCGGGCATCTCATTCGTCGACGCCGCCAGCGACGACCCCTCGAAGCTGCTGCGCAACGCCGACATCGCCATGTACCGGGCCAAGGCGGACGGGCGGGCGGGCTACGCCATCTTCGATGAATCCATGCACGAGACCGCGGTCCACCGGCACGAACTGGAGACCGCCCTCAGGCAGGCCCTCGATAAAGACCAACTCCTGCTTCACTACCAGCCGGTGGTCTCCCTGGGCAGCGGCGGCATCGTAGGCTTCGAAGCATTGATCCGCTGGCAGCATCCGACCCGCGGCCTGATCTCCCCCGCCGAGTTCATCCCCTTGGCCGAGGAGACCGGGCTCATCGACCCCATCGGCAGCTGGGTGCTGCACCAGGCATGCACCCAGCTCAAGGCCTGGCAGCGAGCCTATCCCCGCCGAGATCTGAGCATGGCTGTGAACATCTCGAGCCGCCAGTTCGCCCGTCAGAACCTGACGGAGCAGGTGAGCTCCACCCTAGAGGACACGGGTGTGAACGCAAGGAGCCTGAAACTCGAGATCACCGAGAGCGTACTGCTGGACAACAACGAGACCTTCCGAGACACCCTGATGCAGCTCCAGGAGCTGGGGGTCGCGCTGCACATGGACGACTTCGGCACAGGCTACTCGTCCCTGTCCTACCTGCACCAGTTCCCCTTCGAGACCATCAAGATCGACAAGTCCTTCGTGCAGAGCATGGGGGACGGCAAGCGCAGCCAGGAGCTGGTGTGCTCCATCGTCCAGCTGGCCCATGCCCTGGGCATGAACTCCACCGCCGAAGGCGTGGAGACCCACGATCAGCTGGGATGGTTGCGGGACCGCAAGTGCCACCACGCCCAGGGCTTCCTGTTCTCCCGCCCCGTAGCCGCGCCCATGGCCCGTAAGCTCATCGAGCAGAGCCCCCGCTTCTAACTTCGGTTCAGCGCACCCACAGCTCGCCCTCCCCGGGCAGCAGCGTCCGGGGGGCTCCCATGGGGGCCTGCTCTCCGGTGAGCAGCTCGGTGCCCCCGGGGCCGGACAGGACGATCTCGTCCTCGCCCAGGTTGAGCAAGGCGGTGGCGTCGTCGCCCACCTGCCAGATCCATGGCACCCGGTCGTCGGCCACTTGGCGCTCGGACACAGGGCCCAGGTCGTGACCCGAGGGGAAGCGCAGGGGTGAGACGGGGAACACGGGCTCACCCCGGAGGGCCACGGCACCCGGGTGCAGCTCGAGGACCAGCTGGGCTTCGTTCAAAGCACTCAAGTCATCCCCCGCCAGCCACAGACCAGAGCTGACCAACTGGGCCACCACAGCGCCCCGGGCCTGGTGTTCCTCGAAGGGCTCCCGCAGCAGCAGAACGTCGGGATCGTTCCACCACCACAAGCCGTTCATCCAGCTGCGCCCCGCCGTGGCCCGGGCCTGCCAGCGCAGGTAGGCGGGCTCGGGGTCCGGGTCCCAGCCGTAGGCGATGTCGGCCCCGGTGCGAAAGGCATCGGCGAAGCCCACCGACGGCAGCATGGGCGCCCCGCAGGCCAAGATGAAGGCGTCTTCGCCCGCGGCCTCCCGCACGATGCGCAGCCCGGAGCGATAAGCCTCGAGACCGCTGACGTCGTGGTAGCGCTGCCCAGGCTGAGCGCCGGCGTAGAGGAAGTCGAGCTTGAGGTAGGTCCAGCCATCGGCCACCCGCGCGGCGATGACGTCACCCAGCCAGGTCGCCGCGTCGGGATGGGTCACATCGATGACCGCGTAGTCACCGGTGCTGTCGTTGGAGAACGACAGCTCGACGCCGTCGCTGTCGCGCACCCACCAGTCGTCGTGCTGGGCGTAGGTGGTGGTCTCCCGGCTGACATAGAAGGGCGCCATCCACAGCCCGGCGGTCAAGCCCTCGGCCTGGATCTCCGCGGCCAGAGCGGCCATGCCCGAGGGGAACTTGTCGTTGGCGGTCCAGTCTCCCCAGACCACCTGCCAGCCGTCGTCCACCTGGATGAGCTCCACCGGGGCGTGCTGCCCGGCATCGTTCAGGGCCGCCACGACCGCCAGGTTGTCCCGCACGTCCTGCTCGGTCACGTCCGCATAGTAGGCGTACCAGCTGGACCAGCCCACGGTGGGCGGGTCCTCGAGGGGCCGGGGCGGGCTCTCGGTCGCCACCACGCCAGCGTAGCGTCGCCACAGCTCCCCCGCGTCGTCATCCACCCCCACCCACAGGGGCTCGAGGGTGATGCTGTCACCGGGGCCGAGATCGTAGACCTCATCGAAGCCACCCCAGGTCGCCCACAACAGGCCGCCGCTATCGGCGGCCACATAGAACGGCGTCCGCTCGGCCCGGGTGACGCCCAGCAGCAGGGAGGCGCCATCGTCACGGCCCACGAGCCCCGCCCACCAGGAGGTCCCGACCCGATCCTGGATGAAGGAGGTGTTGACGTCCTGGCCACCCGCCATGGGCACGCCCTGCTCGTCCAGATCGTTGGACTCGGGTAGCTCTGTCACGCCGGCCCAGGACCAGCTCTGGTAGCCCTGTCGCCACCAGCGGGGGGGAGCCGCACCCTCGGTCCGCGCCCAGCCCTCGAGCAGCAGGGCCCGCAGGCTGGCGCCATCCTCGCCCGCTGTGACTGTGGGCACCACCGTGGAACCGCTCACAGCCAGAGTGACCGTGAGATCCCCCTCCCCCACCGCGCGGGCCTCGAGCTCGAGGGCTGCGCAGCCGGGCGCATTCATGGAGAGGGTCCCATCGCTGACGAGCAGGACGGGGTCCACAGCGCAGGTCCCAGCGGCATCATCCGCGGTATCGGAGGGTTCGGCCTCACAACCGGCCAGGAGCAGGGCAGCGGGGAGCGTGACGCGCAGCACGGTACCTCCAGCGGGTGGGAAGGTTCCCACCTATCCTGTGGGAGCGCACTACCGGCTCTCTGCGAACGCGTTACCACCGCGCCCGAACGCACCAGCCCTCGAGGTCGGCCATGCTCACTCTCTTGATCCTGCTCGCCTGCGTGGACTACGAGATCAACGAACGGCCCGACGCTCCCGACGATCTGCTGGACAGCGCTGATCCCTTCGACACAGGCGACACCGACGAGCCCGTGGACACCGGCGACACCGACGACACGCTGGACACCGGCGTGATCGCCATGGCGCCGGTGTACGCCAACACCTCCGACACCCTGTACGAGGTGGAGCCAGCCACCGGTGAACTCACCGAGGTGGGCCAGTTCCACGAAGGCTCCGACGTGGTGCAGTACTTCGAAGACATCGCCATCGACCTTGCGGGCCACATGTACGGCGGCACCTTCGACGCCCTGTACCGCATCGACCCCGACACCGCCGAGGTCACCAAGCTCTGTGACACCGACTTCGACATGACCGCCCTGACCTTCACGTCCATGGGCGAGCTCATCGCCGGGGGCGAAGACACCATCACCCGCATCAACCTGGGCACCTGCGAAGCCACCGCCATCATCAGCAACTCTCCCTACTCCACCTCCGGCGACATCGTGGGCCTGCCCGATGGCTACCTATACTGGACGGTGTGGGGCGACGGCGACGGCGACGAGCTGATCCGGGTCGATCCCAGCAACGGCTCTGCTGCCTGGATGGGCACCATCGGCCACGAAAAGCTCTTCGGCGTGGGCTTCCATCTGGACCAGCTCTACGGCTTCTCGTCCTCGGGCAGCATCGTGAAGATCTCCCCCAACGATGCCGACGGCGACCTGGTCTGCCAGACCACCGAGGGCTGGTGGGGAGCCACCACGAACCCCGTGGTCTGGTAGTCTGAGGCGCATGAAGCGCCGAAGCACCCTCGTCCTCGCCGTACTCTCCGCCGCCTGCAGTCCGAACAGCCACCAGATCCAGGGCTGGCTCGTAGAGCTCGATCGAGACGCGGCAACACTCAACATCAGCCATGAGCAGGGCGTCGAGCTCCGCGGGATCCGACTGGCTGCCGGCACGGGAAGCTACGAACTCGAGCAGGCCTTCGGCTCCTATCGCTTCGACGAAGTGGAGCATGAGCTGGTCTGGGTCGAGACCTTCGGAAAGCTGCGGGAGAGCCACGGCATCTGGACGGCCGAGGCCTTCGACGGCAGCGGCGATCCGCTGGGGACGCTGCACCTGTCCGACCCCTCCAGCAGTGGCCTACCGCTGGAGTGGATCTCGGATCGCGGCGAGCCGGGCCGCACGGTCCTGCAAGCCGCCTGTGACACCGACGAGCACTTCCTGGGGCTGGGCGGACACGCCATGGACGTGGACCATGTCGGCCACGCATTTCCCTTATGGGTCAGCGAGCCCGGCGTGGGCAAGTCCCAGGACGATGACTACCCCGCCGACTGGAGCCTCACCGGCACACGCCATGCCAGCTCCTACCCGGTTCCGCTCATTCTCCGGCCCCAGCAACCCCACGCCCTCAGCTTTCCCCAGGCGTCGGGTCGCATGGAGGTGGATCTCTGTGCCAGCGATCCACAGCGGTTCTCCGTGCTGTCCTGGGAGCCCGAACTCCACATGCTCATCAGCCACGGTGACTCCCCCCTCGAAGCGCTCCAGCGCGCCACCGCACGCGGCCACATCGACCCGCCCCCCGCCTGGGCCCTGGGCGTCTGGGTCGACGCCGTGGGAGGCTCCGACCGGGTGCGCGAGGTGGCCGACACCCTGCGCGACGCGGGGGCTTCGGTCTCGGCCATCTGGACCGAGGACTGGAAGGGCTTCGAGCTGCAGGCCACCGGCTACCGCCTGAGCAACGAATGGTTCCTGGACCGCGACCTGTACCCCGACGCCGAGGACATCGACGCCGAGCTCGAGGCCGCCGGCTACAAGTGGCTCGCGTATTTCTCTGCGTTCGTGGCCGAAGACACGGTCACCTGGGACGAGGCCGTCGCCGCTGACGTCCTCATCCGGGACGAGGCTGGCGAGCCCTACACCTTCCTGGGGGTCAGCCTGAAGCAGACCTCCCTGGTGGACTACACCCACCCCGACGCCCAGGACTGGTCGGTCGCGTGGATGCGCGCATGCCTCGACATCGGCTTCGACGGCTGGATGGCCGACTACGGCGAGTGGCTACCCACCGACGCGGTGCTGCACAGCGGCGCCGATCCCATGCTCGAGCACAACCGCTACCCGGAACTCTGGCAGACCGCGAACCTGGCCGCCATCGATGGCTACGACGCCACCTTCTTCTCCCGCTCGGGCTGGATGGGAACCCAGGGGCTGTCCCCAGTGGTGTGGGGCGGCGACCAGCGCACCAGCTTCGACCCCGACGACGGCTTCCCCACAGTGCTCGCCCTGGGCCTCGGGCTCGCCGCCAGCGGTGTGCCGATCTTCACCCACGACATCGCCGGCTACAACTCCGTGGGCAACGATCCCAGCGATCGTGAGCTGTGGTTCCGCTGGGCGGGCCTGGGGGCCTACAGCCCCATCATGCGCACCCACCACGGGGCCTTCGACGAGGAGAACCACCAGTTCGACCGGGACGATGAGACCCTGTCGTACTTCGCCGAGCTCACCCGGGAGCACACCCGGCTGTACCCCTACCTTTCGGGGCTGGCGCACGAGGCCAGCGAGCGGGGCTCCCCCATGATCCGCCCGGTATCCTTCCACTACGGCCAGGACTGGGGCCGCATGGATGCCTGGCTGCTGGGCCCGGCCCTGTTGGTGGCGCCAGTGCTCGAGCGGGGCGCCACGGGCCGCGAAGTAGAGCTCCCCAGCGAGGTGACCTGGACCGACTGGCACAGCCTCGAGCCCGCCACCACCGGCTGGTTCGACGCGGCCATGGACCACACACCCGTCTTCGCCGCGGCGGGCACCACCGTGCCCACCTTCGCCACCATCCCCGACACCCTGGCCGAGGCCGATGATCCTTCCCTGCTGGATCTCGCCAACGTGGACGGGGAGCGGGTGGTGTACCTGTTCGGTGGCGGCGGCCCCTTCACCGAGGGTGACGGCACCACCTACCAGCCCAGCGGCACGGCCACGGGGAGCGGGGAAACCACCGAAACCCTCAGCAGCGGCACCATCGGAGTGGCCGGCGTTAGCCTGGCCATCCAAGGTGAGGTGGAGCGCAGCTACACCGTGGTGGTGGTCGCACCATGAACCTCATCGCACACTTCGTCGAGGACAAACAAGCCGAGCGAGAGAAGGAACTCGGACGCCCCCTCACCCGCTCCGAGCAGCTCCGCTTTCGTCTGCGCTGGGGGCTGCTGATCACCTCTCCCCTCATCCTCGTGGTGATCGTGGGGGCGATCCGGGCCATCGCGAACCATCTTCCCTGAACCTGCCCCCGCAACGATCCTTTGGAGCACATACTCCCACTGCTATGTTCTCGGAGAGCTCTCGCGGGGATGACTACCATGAAGGTCAGACACCACACTCTCGGCATCCTGTGCGCCGCGCTGTTCGCTGCCTGTGCGCAGCCCGCTGTGCCCACACTTTCCGTCATCGCGGCCACACCCACCCATCCCCCGCCAGCGGCACTGCCCGTCCCCGCCCTACGCGACACCTGGTATCTGGACGCCGACGGGGACGGCTACGGCTCCCCCGACGATTCCGTGTGGCGCGAGGAGCAGCCGCTGGGCTGGGTGGCCCTCGGCACCGACTGCGACGACGCCAATCCCACCATCCACCCCGCCGCCTATGACCGCTGCGGCGATGCCTTGGACGAAGACTGCGACGGCGTGGCCGCCAGCTGCCAGGAGCTGTGGGCCGCGGATGCCGATCTGACGCTGAACGGCCTGGAGGGAGACGTGTACGCCGGCTACAGGCTGGGCGCCGCCGGTGATGTGAACGCAGACGGCTACGACGACGCCTTCGTGAGTTCCTTCGAAGCCTGGGGCTTCTCCACCACCATGGGACGCGTCTACCTACTCCACGGGTCAGCCGACGGGCTGGCGCCAGACGGCCTGGGGCTCGCGGGCGCCATCGAGATCGAGGGAACGATCCCCACACAGCGACTGGGAATGTATCCGGGCGCGGCGGGTGACATGAACGCGGACGGCTATCCAGACCTGGCCCTGGGCTGCCCCGACCTGGACTTTCCCGAAGACCAGAACGGAACGGTCTACCTCATGGCAGGTCCCCTCACCGCCGACACCACCCCGGAGGACGCCTTCGCCGTGCTGACGAGCACCACCCCGGATGATCACGCAGGCGATGGCCTGGCCGCCGCGGGTGATGTGGACGGCGACGGCTACGACGACCTGCTGGTGGCCGCCTTCGATGCACAGGGCCGTGAAGGCCTGGCCTACCTCGTGCCAGGTCCCATCAGCGGCGCACTGTCCCTGCAATCGTCGGGGTTCACCATCGCGAACCACGAAGCTCGAGATCGCCCCATCACCTCGGCCGCCGCCCTCGGCGACAGCGACGGCGACGGGCTGGCGGACCTCGCCTTCGGTTCCCGGCGGGAGTCGAGCGAGCACGACGAAGCCGGTGCCATCTTCATCTTCCGAGGCCCCCTCTACGGAGACCAGAGCATCTCCGACGCCGACGTGGTCATCCTTGGCGAGTACGAAGATCAGCTGCTGGGGATCGCGATGGAGGGTGTCGGCGACGCGAATGGCGACGGCCTGGGAGACCTGCTCGTGGCGACACGGGGCGAGTACGGCCCCCTGGCACCCGAGGTCGGTGGCGGTACATGGCTGCTGCTGGGCCCCTTCGATGCTGACAGCGAGCTCGCAGACGCCCAGGCCCACTTCGTGAACGACGACGAGATCTGGACCGGCGAAGATCTCGGAGCCGCCGGAGACGTGGACGGCGACGGTCGCGCCGACTTCCTCATCGCCACCGACGGCTACGGCGGGGGCCCCGACGATCCCCTGGCCCGCCTGGTGACCGGCGGCACCCAAGGCACCTACCTGCTGTCCGAGATCGGTGTCGCGTTCCACGACGGCACCACACAGAGCCTGGATGGCACAGTCGCAGGCGTGGGAGACGTGGACGGCGACGGCTTCTCCGATCTGATGGTGGGCTCGTGGACCAACCGCGACAGCGGCGCAAGCGCCGGGGCGGCCTGGCTCTTCTATGGCCACGGGGGGTTCTGAGATGAAGCGCTCCAGCATCCTGGTTTTCGCCGCAGCCCTGCTGTCCCTCGGCGGCTGCGGCGACAAGGACGACACCGCCGCTCCGGACGAGACCGAGCCTCCCATCGAGACCCAGGCACCCGATGAGACCGACCCGCCCGTCGAGACCGGCGACAGCGAAGGCGGTGACGACAGCGCCCCCCCCGAAGACACGGCGTGGCCCGACGACGCCGACGCCGATGGCTACACCCGGGCAGAGGGTGACTGCGACGACGCCGATCCCACCCGGCATCCCGGGGCGGTGGAGTACTGCAACGGCATCGACGACGACTGCGACGGGGATGTGGACGAGGACCCCTGCCCCGGGGGCTGCGACCTGTGGGTACCCAACACCTACGCCACCATCCAGTCGGCCGTGGACGCGGTGCCCGACGGCGCCACCATCTGCATCGCCTCAGGCGAATACCGGGAGACCGTCACCATCACGGATCGCTCCCTCACCCTGCTGGGCTTCTACGGGTCCGATGTGACCATTGTGACCGCCCAGGACAGGGGCATCCCGCTGTCCATCAGCGGTGGTGCCAGCGACGGCGTAGTGATTCAGGGGCTGTCGCTGCAGCGCGGCCAGGGGTTCATCGGAGGTGGCCTGGCTATCGATGGCGCCACGGTAGAGCTCGAGGACGTCTCGGTGTGGGGCTGCGAGGCCGCCGGGGGTGGAGGTGTGGGCATCCGGGGGGGCGCCATGGTGAGCGCCACGGGTCTATCCATCATCGACAACGACTCCAGCTCGGAGGGCGGCGGTCTGGCCGTCGTCGAAGCCTCCACGCTCCTGCTGGCGGACGCGGTCATCAGCGGCAACTATGCCGACAGCGCCTTCGCCGCGGGTGGCGTCTACCTCGCTGACGGTTCCCAGCTCGAGTGGATTTCCGGCAGCTTGGTGGGCAACGGCGCGTCCGGCCACGGGCCGTGGGAGGTGGGAGGCGGTGGCCTGGGCATCCTCGACAGCGCCGCGTCCCTCACCGATGTCGAGATCTCGGACAATGCCACCAAAGCTCCCGGAGGTGGCATCGGGGTCGGCGGGACCTCGCAGCTGGACCTGCTCTCGGTCGACATCCATGGCAACGAGAGCGGCTACGACACGTGGATCGAGGGCTTTGGTGGCGGACTTTGGGCTGGCGCCGCGGCCACGCTGACCTTCAGCGACGTCAGCTTCACCGACAACGAGGCCTTGGGAGGTGATGGTGGCGGAATGTGGGTGGGGAGCGAGGCCACGTTGCAGGCCACCGACCTCGTCCTCGAGAGCAACCGAGCGGGGGGCAGCGGCGGAGGCCTTCGGACCGAGTCCGAGAACGCCACTACCATCGACGGTTTCATCGTGTCCAACAACGCCGCGGATGGCGGCACTGGCGGCGGAGTGATGATGTCGTACGGGTCAGCGACCCTCTCCAACCTGCACATCACCGGCAACAGCGCTAGATACGCCGCAGGCCTGTGCGTCAGCGACGGCGCCGTGACCATCAATGGAGCGCTGTTCGCCGACAACCACGCTACTTCGGCTGGTGGTGCGCTCTACATCGCGCGAGGCAGCAGCTTGCTGGGCCAGCGAATGGTGGTCACGCAGAACAGCGCCGGCACCACCGGCGCGGGTATGCATGTGATTAGTTCCACCGGCTACGGCGCCAAGACCGTCACACTCTCCCTCGACCATGCCGTGTTCCTGGACAACCAAGCCACCGATGAAGGGGGTGGGCTGTACATGGCCGCGGAAACGGACGCCACACTGAGCCTCGTGCTGACACACAGCATCCTCGCGGGCAACAGCGCCTCGAGCGGCGGCGCGCTGTTCGCCACGGGGGACGTCACGTTCAGCGCCGCGTACGGCGACTTCTACGACAACGGCACCACTCCCTTCGACGGCCCGAGCGACCCCACCGACAGCGACGGCAACCTCGCCGTGGACCCCGACTGGCTGGACGTCAGCTCCAGCTCTTGGGCCGACTGGGATCTCCACCTGGCCACCACCAGCCCCCTCATCGGCGCCGGTGACCCCACCAGCACGGACCCCGACGGTTCCACCGCCGACATGGGCGCCTACGGTGGCCCCGATGCCGGCAGCTGGGATCTCGACGGCGACGGCTACCCCCTTTGGTGGCAGCCGGGTGCCTACGACACCCACAGCTACCCCAGCGCAGGCTGGGACTGCGACGACATGGACGAAGCCGTGCACCCAGGCGCTGGGTGCTGAGGGCTCACCCCACCAGCGGCACCGTGAACATCAGCTCCGCACCCTGCTCACCCACGCTCCGCGCCTCGATGCGGCCGCCGTGCTGCTCGACGATGCGGCGGGCGATGGCCAATCCGAGACCGCGCTGGCCCGCGCCGTCGCCCACCTGCACGCCGCGCTGGAAGATGCTCTGCTCCGCGCCGTCGGGGATGCCGGGGCCCTGGTCCCGCACCCGGCAGCATGCGCCGTGCTCGCTGGGCGCCAGCTGGACCGACACCGCGCCACCCTTGGGGCTGTATCGCACCGCGTTGCTCACGATGTTGGACAACACCCGGGATAGCGCCAGCGGGTCGCCCTCGACCTCGAGCCCAGGCTCCAGATCCAGGGTGATGGTGATACCCGCCTTGCGGGCCCGGGGTTCTTCGAGGGCCACGGTGCGGCCCACCAAGACGCTGAAGTCCACAGGCTGCATGTGCAGGGACTCCGCCTCGAGCATGGCGCTGGCCATGTCCTGGATGCGGCGAGAGGCCAGGAGAATCCGCTGCACCCGGTCCTGGCCGCTGTGGCCGCTGGGCAATGCCTGGAGCAGCTCCTGAGCCAGGATGGTGATGGAGGCTGCCGGGCTGCGCAGGTCGTGGGCGATCTCGGCGGCCTCGTCGATGCGCCGGGCCGCACGGCTCAGGCGCTCAACGTTCGAGACCGCTACCGCCGCATAGCCCGCCAGGGTGCGTAGCAGCTGAACGGCCCGGGCCGGTTCCAGCAGGCTGGTGCGCCGGCTGTCCACGTAGATGGCACCCATGGTGATCTCGTCGTGGACCATGGGTACGCACATGGCGGAACCCAGATCCATGGTGAGCACCGAGATGGCGTCCCGCAGGTCCGAGCGCTCGGAGATGTCCGCCGCGATGACCTCCTTGCCCTCACGCAGGGCCCGGTAGACCACCGACGTGGACGGTCGACCCGGGTCCAGACCATCGCGACTGGTGGCGGCGACCACCTCCATGGTCCCCACAGCGCCGATGAGCACGAAGGCTCGCTCGGCATCGAGCAGCTGGATGGCCGAGCCGGCGATGCGCCGCAGTAGGCCGTCGGTGTCCTTCTCCCGGACCACGTCCATGGCAAGGTCCAGCAGCTGACCGAGCTGGGCCGCCTCGGGCTCGTTGCTGGGGCTGACGTCGAGACGCGCCAGCAGCTGCCCGGCACGCTCCCGCAGCCGCAGGTGTCCGACCTCTTCGGCGAATACCTGCGCGCGGCCCGCTTCCCGGGTGGCGGCATCGGCTCGGCCCCCCAGGTGCAACGCCTCGGCCAACCACAGCCGGGCCTGCGCCAGCTCCACGCCCACCCCGGCCTGCCGTAGAGGCTCGAGGGTCTCATGCACCAGCCCATCGAGCTGGGTGAGCTCGCCAGTGCGCACCCGAGCCAGGGCCAGCTGAGCCCGTAGGATGCCCACCAAGGCGGTGCGGTGCCCTCGCTCAGCGCGCTCGATGGCGCCCTCGAGCAGTGCGCGAGCGTCGGCGTCCTTTCGGCGCAGGGCCAGCTCCGCCCGCCAGCGCAGGGCTGAGACCTCGAGGGGGTCCGACGGCGAGAGCTGCAGCAGCTCATCCCCGCGCTGCAGCCAGCGCTCGGCCTCCACCAGGTCCGCGCGATCCACGAACAGGGCCACCAGGCCCAGCGCTGCCCGCGCGGCGGCGGGGTGGTCGGCGAGCTGGGTCGCTCGATCGTAGCCCAAGCGCTCGGCCGCCTCGGCTTCTTCCACCCGACAAAGTTCCCTCGAGCAGCGGGCGAGCTGCCCCATGACCCGCAGCCCCAGGCGCTGCTCCCCGGCCCGCTCGAGCACCAGCAGGGCCTCCCGCCAGCGCCGCAGCGCGTCGTCCCGATTCCCCAGGACCCGCAGTGCCGCGCCGAGATCGTACAGTAGCCGAGCCCGCGCCACCGGCGGCAGGCCCCGTTCTCGGCTCAAAGCGCGCTCCATGGCGCCGGCGGCCTCGGTGAAGCGCCCGGCCTCCAGCAGCATCTTGCCCAGCAGACCATCCAAGGCCGCGCGGGCCGGACGAGCGTGGCCGAGCTGGTGAGGCACCGGCTCGAGCACGGCGATGGCTGGTTCGCTGGCCCCCCCACGTTGCAAGGCCCTGGACCACAGCGCCCTGAGCACCAGCCACCGATCCAGGCGCTCGCGGTCGTCCTCGGGGGCTTCGCGGTCGGCCACACGCCGAGCAGCCCGAACGGCCCCAGGGAGATCCCCGACGGCAAAGCAAAGCTTGGCTTCAACCTCCACCAGCAGCTCGGGCTCATCGCCGGGCAAGGAACGGCAGCGTGCGATCCACTCCTGGGCGCCCGCCGCCATGTCAGGCGACCGCGCCATGACCCAGGCCACGGTGGCCGCCACGAGGGGGGCCTCGGGCTCGATGAGGCGACCCTCGAGCCAGCGACGCCCGAAGTCCAGTGCGTCCTCTACCTTTTCGGCCCGGGCCAGGGCCTTGACCCGAGGCGCCACCAGCGATGCGTGAGGCGTGATCTGCCACAGCTCGTGGGCCAGCGTCGCGCCCTCGGCGGCGTCGCGCTGGCTGACAGCCTCGATGGCCGCCGCACCATGCACCTGGATGACCCCGGTGTCCTCGGCCCCTAGCAGCAACCACCCCAGGCGCGCGGTGGCCACCTCGGGCAGCTCCAGCTGCTGACCCACGAGGCGCCGGTAGATGCTGCGGGGGTCGGTACAGGCTCGCCGTAGGTCTTCGAGGGCCTCGGCGTTGCGGGGCAGGACCTGGCGATGCTCCACCCGAGCCAGGCCCGCGTGGATCAGCTCCCGCACGCACATCCGACCTTCTTCTTCGTCCACCTCGGCCAGGTGGCAGAGGTACTCGATGGTGCAGGGCGAGCCTGTCAGCGCCAGGGTGGAGCCGAGGCGGCGTGCCACCGACCCCAGCCCCGCCAGGGGGTCGTCGGGGACGGTGGTGTCCTGCAGCGCGCGGGGAAGGCGTGCGGGCACCACGACCCAGCGCAGCACATCCCAGCGCAGGGCCTGGGCGGACACCAGAGCCAGCAGCCGCTGGATGGTGGGACCGGGGACACCGCCGGCCACGCTCCAGAGTTGGTCGGCCAGCTCGTCCTGGCCCTCGACATCCCCCAGCACGCCACGGAGCAACTGGAGCACCTGCTCCCGCTTCCAAGGTGCGAGGGTGCAGGTCCATTCGACCCAGGGTGGCGCCTCACGGGCGCTCACCACCACCTGCACCCGCTCATCCCCCGCCAGCGCCGCAACGCAGGCCCGGCTGGGAGCGTCCAGCAGCTCGTGGTCGTCCACCAGCAGGTGAAAACCACCGGGGGCGCGCCGGGCCAAGGCCAGGGCAGCCACCTGGGGACGGGTCTCGGCGGGGGCCCAGCTGGGAAAGGATACGGGGGCGCCGGGCAAGCCAGGGCAGCACAGGGCGTGCTCGATGACATCCCAGGCGTGCCCTCCGGGGGTCAAGCGCGCAAAGGGCATGCCGCGCACCCGCAGGGCGGTGGACAGGGCATCCAGCAGCCGGGTGCGGCCACTGCCACTGGGCCCCAGGATACCGAGCCGACCGCCTTCGTCGAGCCAACGATCCAGCTGTTTGCGCACCCGGGGCTCGAGGACCGTGATGCTGCGGGATCGGCGCCGCAGGTGAAGCCCGTCGGGGACGGTGAGCACAGCGCCGAGCTCTTCGAGCCCCCGCACCACCTCGAGGGCGCTGGGACGGTGCACCGGATCGATGGCCAGACAGGACTCGAGCAAGGCCCGCAGCCCGGGCGAGCCAGCCCGAGCCCTGGGTTGTTCCCGCCCCCGCCGCAGCAGAGCCTGGGAGCGGCCGTGCTCGGCCCAGGGCAACCGGCCGTGGACCAGCTGCCACAGCACCAGCCCCAGGGTGTAGACATCCGCCGGCGGCTCGGTGAGCGCCCCCCGCACGCACTCGGGGGCGGCATGGTCGAGGCCGCCCTGCCAGCGGTCTCCCGCCAGCCCCTGCCCCACCAGCAGCACACGGGGCTCCCGGATGGACTCCACCAACACCCGCGCATCGGACAGCAAGCCGTGACACAGCCCCTCGGCGTGCAGGGCCGCCAGGCCGCTGGCCACCTGGGCGGCGATGGAGACGGCCAGGGGCTCGGGCGCGGCGCCGGACATCATGTAGGCGGACAGCGGCTTGCCCGCGACGCTCTCCCGGACGAGGTAGGGAACGGGTCGTTCCCCGAGCCCCACCAGCTCCACCAGGGCGGGGTGCTTGAGAGCCACCAGGCGGCTGATGTCCAGCCCACGCCCGGCACGCAACAGGTAGAGCACACCCAACGCGCCTGCGCCGTCTTGGGCCAGCCAGCTACCCTCCCACTCGCCGGTGCCCCCGGGTCGCAGCAGCACCCAGTCGCCCAGCCGGGTTCCAGGGCGGGGCTCGAAGGGTCCCATCAGCGCCACGCCTCGGCCTTGGTGGGCCCGGGCGGGAACGCGCGCACCACCTGGCCCACCCGCTCGGCGAGCGCCAAGAAGCTGCCGGTGAGGTCCGGGTCGAGCTGACCCGCGTCCACGGCGGCCTCGAGCTCGGTCAGCGCATGGTCGACGGTGCGGTAGGCGCCGTGCTCACGGCCCACCAGCAGGGCATCGAAGACATCCACCACCGTCACGACGCGAGCCTCGAGGGGGGTGTTGTTGCCCACCAGCCCGTGGGGATAGCCGGCGCCATCCCAGCGTTCGTGGTGGTACAGGGCGATGTTGCTGGCGGGCTCGGGCAGCCCCGCTTCCCTCAACATCTCCGATCCCAGCAACGTGTGGGTCTTGACCTCTTCGTAGTCCTCGGCCACCAGCGCGCCGGATTCCCGGATGATGCGCTCGGCGACCCCCACCATGCCCACATCGTGGAGCACGGACAGCTGCCGCAGGCTCTCCCCCAGGGTCTGGTCGCCCGTGAACGCGTGCACCAGCAGCCCCGACAGCTCGGACACACGCCGCAGGTGCGCACGCACGCGTGCCTGATCAGCGCCACGCTCCATGGCCGCCGATAGGGCGATGACCATGTCCGACGGCCGAGCGAGCTGCTGCTCGAGCTTCTTACGGGCCTTGCCCTGGGTGTTCAGGGCCTTGCCCAGCCGCTCCAACAGCCGCGCCCGTCGGGCCATGGCGCTCAAGCGAGCTGCGTACTCGAGCTGGTCCACGGGCTTGACCAGGAAGTCGTCGGCGCCGGCCTGGAGCAGGCGGATCTTGGTGCGTCGCAGATCGTCGGAGGTGATGACCATGACGGGGACCCGGGCGCCGCGGGGATCGGCGCGCAGGCGCTTGACCAGCCCCAGCCCGTCCAGACCCGGCATGTAGTAGTCGGTGACCACGATGTCCGGCATGCCACGCTGGAGCAGGGTCGCCGCCTGTTCGCCATCGGTGGCTTGGACCACGCGAAAACCCAGCCCCTCGGCGATGGACGCCAGGCGTTCCCGCTCCTGGGTGTCGTCCTCGGCGATGAGGAGTACCGGAGGTCTGCCGCTCATACCCACTTCCGCTGCGCGGCCCCGTTAAGAGCCCTGCCAGGGCACGGGTGCTCGACCCCCGAATCGTATCAGAAATCGGTGGTGAGAAGGTCCTCAGCGGTCTTCTGGCCCACCTCGACGGAGGTGGAGCCCTCGGGCACGGTGCCCGGGAGCATGGGCATGACCACGCCGCCTGAGGCCACCCGGCCGGTGGACTCGTCGATGGGCACGTGCTGCACACCGGGGAGGGGCGGGAAGTTCTTGTCGTCGGCCTTGGGCGCCGCGACCTTCATGTACTCCATCCAGATGGGCAGGGAGATCTCGCCGCCCGTGAACGAGTAGCCCATGGACTTGGGCTGGTCGTAGCCCACCCACGCCGCAGCGATGAGCTCGGTGTTGTAGCCGACGAACCAGGTGTCGTGGAAGTCGTTGGTGGTACCGGTCTTGCCCGCCACGTGCAGGCCGAGCCGGTTGGACTTGGCCGCGGTGCCACCGGTAGCCACCGAGCGCAGCAGCCAATGGGTGATGCCAGCCACGGCGGGGTCCACCACCTCGGGCCATGCGGCGGGAGGCGTGTGGGACTCGATGACCGTGCCGTCGCGGTCCACCACGGAGTCGATGAAGTGGGGCTCGACCAGGGTGCCGTAGGTGGCGAAGACGGTGTAGGCCCGCATCAGCTCGACCATGGTGAGGGAGCTGGAGCCCAGGCCCATGGAGAGATCGCAGGAGCGGCAGACCACGCCTTCCTTGGAGTCCAGGC
>Ga0307987_1000335_pt1 | contig 28225 bp, 25 predicted proteins | sample EllFjometagen181_FD_203157 | JGI IMG/M metagenome (GOLD analysis project Ga0307987, IMG submission 203157) | Marine microbial communities from Ellis Fjord, Antarctic Ocean - #181 | ecosystem: Environmental > Aquatic > Marine > Unclassified | place: Southern Ocean | collected 2014-10-08 | reverse complement strand
TCCTACGCTTAATCTCGGGGATTACTCCCGTTGATCCAAGGACTCGCTACCCGGTGGCTGGCCAACCTTCCGGGACGGGCATCTCACCCGCTAAAATATGCGACCTTGCCCGGCCGCACAAATAATTCTTCTCCACATCATTAGGGAGCAAGTAACCCACTCCGTCGCTATTTTTATCTTTGGCGCCATGCCCGGAAAAAAAGAGAATGACGTTTTCATAGTCCTTTCCATTCTTCTTTAAATCCGAAAAAGCCCTTAAAATCGCTTCCTTCGTCGTCTCATTCTTTTTTGTCAACACTTTGGTTTCATAGCCAAAATTATCTTTTAAAATCCGTCCCATCTCTATCGCGTCCTGGCGCGTGTAATCCAACGCCAGCGATCCGTCATAATCAACCCCGATCAACAGCGCGTATTTATTTTGAGCGTAAGCGGACTGAAAGAGCGTCAGGCACAAAAACAGAGCCATAAAGAAAATTTTCTTTGTCATTTTTTCTCCAATAGCTCGTTGGCCTGCCGAAGCGTTTTCTTATATGTCTCGGAATCCGGGAATACCGATGCCGCATAGCGGGCGAAAATAAACGCTTTGTCCCCTTGGCCATGTTTTATTTGGATGTCCGCAAGATTGTTCGCCACATCCCCAATCACACGCAAGCTTTGCAAAATCTCATGATAAATGGCCTCGGCTTTTTTGATATCCCCATTTTCATGAAGCTCGACAGCCTTCTGAAATTTCGCTTCCAGACTGGAAACCCGTGGCGTTTGCAATGGTTCTTCAATGGGTTCTTCAATGGATTTTTCGATGGCGACCGTTTGCGATGAGCCATCTTTATTTTGTGTGTTTTCGGAAAAAGAGGCGCTGTTCCAGACCGCGCTTAGGATGATGGCCGACCCGAATAAAGAGAAGAAAATGCCTGGCGTCGCTCTAAATAAATGCAACTTTAGTTTGCCATATTCAAACTTTAAATCGGACTTTTCGGAGAATCCAGACAAAAACAGACGGGAGCCTAAATAACATAAAAAAAGGCCGGACAGAATCGCTATGACTATTTCCAAACTGCGCGTATAAATAAAAGCGTCACTCATGGTGGCATCCTTTTTTATATGGAATATAGTTGATGTGAAATGGTGTTTTTTGTGGGGCAGTTCCGTTGCCATGCCCAGTTTTTCTCTGCCTTGCCGGCCGCAGAGGGGCCGTAAAACCGTTCCTTTTTATTCCACAGATTTTTTTTAAATCGTATATCAGATACCTGTTTTTTGGAATAATCTCAAGTTTTTTATAACCGCCTACGTTCCATCCCTTTTTTAGACGCGCGGCGCCCGACCACTGGATGTATGCATGGCCTGGGTGTTTCGTGTTATGGGATTCGGTCAACGTCAATGCCAATTCCAAGATCAAACCATTCGCGCCACCCGTTTATTGTTCTGTTTTTTTGATCAGACTTTTTTTAAATTACTCAATTTTTTAATCGGCCCATTTCTTGACAGTGGTTCACCGGAAATCAATGCCCGCCATCGCGGCCCCCGATTTAAGTCTATTTCCAGCCGTAGAGACGCACGGCGTGCGTCTTGGCTTTGGCGCGGCGCCTGTTTTTGACTTGACGCGGCGCCCGACGGCCATATCAATAAACCATCGTATTTTAACCGCCACCGTCGCCCCAAACCCAACAATAAACCCGCGCCCGCCCATTATAAACCAGAACCCTTTTTTTTCGTTTCCTCGCGAAACAACGGTTGCGAAGCAAAATTTCCAAAATCTTTGCAAGTCCCTGGGCATTCTCCGCGCTCCGCCTGCTCCGAATGACCCAGGGCCTCTGCAAAAATTTTCCCTCCCCCTCTTGTTAAACCCCCTGGCTTTTAATGACCTCGGGCCAGGCGGAAGCCAATGTTGTGCCAGCGGTCGCCCGGCACGTCCCAGTAGCGGTCCGCGGAGCGAACGAAGCGGCCGAGGTCGTTCCAGCCGCCGCCGCGCATCACGCGGTCCTCGCCGACCCTTGGACCCACAGGATTCGTGACACTCCCATTAGGATAGTCGCCATACCAATCCTGGCACCATTCATAAACATTCCCATGCATGTCATAAAGGCCCCACCCATTGGGTTGAAAGCTGGCCACCGGAACCGTTTCTTCCCGGTACTCTCCCTTGGGGCAACCCGGCATCGGATGGGTTCCACGATAATTCGCCTGATCCGTGGATAGACATTTTCCATCCCCAAGAGAAAAAGGGGTCGTGGTTCCAGCTCTGGCCGCATATTCCCATTCCGCCTCGGTGGGAAGCCGGTATGTGGAGACGCCCTCCTTTTTATTCAACTTTTTTATAAATTTCTGGACGTCATTCCAGGAAACTTTTTCAACCGGGCATTTATCTCCGCATTCTTTAAACTTCGAGGGATTATTATTATCCCCCATCACAGACCGCCATTGCTTCTGCGTGACCTCTGTGGTCTGCATGTAATACCCTTGGGTCAAGGTCACTTTATGTTGGGTTTCATTATCATAGCGCTCGGGTTCATCAGAAGGACTCCCCATGTCAAACGAACCGGGTTCAATGTAAACAAACTTCATTCCAATGGAATTTGTGATGGGAGAGGCGGGGGCGGTTTGGGAGGCGGTTGTGGAATTATGCGTTGACGTTTCAGGACGGGTTATGGCCATGGGCGGCGCGACGGACTCGACCCCATTTTTCTTCATAAACGTCACTCTGACAGTCGAATTATAAGAAACCGTTGTTTTCTGCGTCTGGTTCTCGTTTTCCCCTTCCACTTTCACAGAATGGGGTCCGACTTTGCAGAAATGAATCTTCCCGGCAACATCCGCTGAAACACGGCCTAAATCCACGCCATCCACGTAAACCCGGCCGTCATATAGAGATAGCACCTCTATGGTTCCATATTTTTCGCCGGGTATGATCGCAACAACAGGAGCCGCCCCCGACTTTCTGGTCAAACGACCCGTTTCAATTTGTTCATCTGTGAATCTGCCGCCGGGTTTGATAAAGACAAAATTTCCCTTCAAACGTTTATCGCCCAGATCCCATTTTCGGGGATTTACCTCCCTTCCTGACGCCATTGAAAAAGAGGCGACATCATATTTGATGCTGGCGATAATGTCATCCATAATAAAAAGAGCGCAATCCCCGTTTTTCCCTTTTTTATCTTTGAATGCGTCGAGAAACGCCCGTGTAAAAACGCCGTTCCCTGTTTTCCCCCGCACATCCAATGCCGCCGCGTACGTATCCTCTTTGCCGGTTCCGGCGGTAATCACGATGCGGCTACCCTGTCCGCTCAATGTGTTGAGTATCCCTGTGGCGCAACCCTGAGTCCCCTTTGAGTCAAACGCCAGCCCGGACGCGCAACAGTCCAGCATCACCAGCAGATGTTTGACCTTCGCCTCCTTGCTCCAGTCTTGAACATTATTGATCGCCAGAACATTCCTGCCATGAAACCGCCCGGCCTTGGCCTGCCTGAATTGCATGTAACCTGTGGAGCTGTTTATATCGCTCCCGCCGTGGCCGGAAAAATAAAATAGCAACCGCCCGTTTTTCCCAACCCGATTTGGAAGTTTGCTCTTGACATATCGCTCGATAATATCCCGATCCAGTTTTTCGTTCTTGATAACAAAAACCTCGTCAAAACCGCCGTCTCCCAGAAGAAACTCCCGCATGTCCTTTAAATCTTTCTCCACAGACGGCAGGTCCGGGGAGATGTGTTCGTAATCGCTGACGCCGGTGAGAAGCGCCACGCTCCGGCCAAAGGGGGGTTTTTCCGATGGCCAAACCGCGTTGGTGACCTCTTCGATCAGCGCCTGAAACCAACTCCGTTTCCCTTTTATTTCCGGGCGATGCCACCGCTCAACCGCGCCCTTCTCCCATTTTTCGTATATCGGTTTTTCATGCCCGGCCGGTTGCGAAAAAGCGACGGCGGCCAGGGACAAAAGCCCGCACAGAATCAAAATGGCGCCAGGTATCTTACGAATCATCTTCCTCACTCTTTTTTTTCTTGTGATCAAAATATTCTTTCCATAAAAAACCGTTTTGAAAGGCCATGAAAAACGAGATGACGCCGCCGGAGTCGCTTCCGGCTTTTTGGAATTCGATAAACAAAGGGATGAAAATAATCGGGGAGACAAACATCGGGGCGATGAACAGGCCAAAATCCCATTTTCCCCGGCGGGCTTTTTCAATGGAGAAATGCCGATGGGCGTAGTTGGCGAGCATGCCCGCAAGCATGAACAAATAAAGCAGAATGATCAACGGCCAGGTTTCATCATCGACGCCTTTGGCCACAACGGCCGACGGCTTCCAAAAATCATAAAACCGCCAGAAAAAACCGGCGCAAGCGATCAGGACAACCGCGTGGAAAACAAACCCTTTCCACGACCGCGCCTTGTAATCACGGTAAAACAACAGACTGGCAAGGGCCAGCAACGAAACCGAAACCATCGTGTTTAACACGTCGGACATGCCGCCTCCTGTATGCGTAAAAAAAATAGGGGGGAATGAATCACCTGCGGATTTTTTTTAATTGCATATCAGATACCTGTTTTTTGGAATAATCTCAAGTTTTTTATAACCACCTCGGTCAATGTCACTTTTTTAGACGCACGGCGCCCGACCCAAACCAACCCAAGCTATTTCCCAAGATCATCCCCGCGCGCAAAACACATTTTTTCCACATAGGCCCGAGCCAGTCCATATATCTCGTCCACGCGCAAAGAAGACGCCGGCAAAGCACCCCGGATGGATTCAAGGACTTTTTTTTCCAAAACCATCTGGAATGTCATGGGAAAATTTAAATCATAAACCCACCCCATCAGAAGCGCCTTGAAATCCGAAAGGGTTTTGAGATCGGGCATTTTGGCAAGGGTTTGATTGATCAGCGCGTCGTAAACCGCGTCTGAAATCTGAGGCTCATCGGGCAAATCCAGTTCAATGGACCGATTCCGTTGATGGTCAAAACCGCGGTGGTAATACTCGGTCGTCACACGCCAAATATCCACCTTGTCGGCATCCCTCAAAAGCTTCAAAAATAAAAGACCGCGCGGCGTTTCATTTTCAGGCAAGGCCGCGCGGTTATGGTGTTTTACCGTCCGAACAATCATCTCCGCCGTTTCAGGTTCAACGCCCTCCAGCAGATGCAAACGCTGTACCACATCGGCGCCAAGCGCGGCGTGGTCAATGGATTTATGATCCAAAAACGTCCGGTATTGTTGGTATTGCTCGAATCGACCGATATCATGCAAAAGCGCGCACATTTCAGCGATGGACATATCGTCACGGGACAAATCCAGACTGCCCCCGATGGTTAAAATCGCCTCGCACACCCGGCGCGTGTGTTCAACTTTCAACGTCATGTTTTGCTGAACAATGGGTTCGCTGGAGTCAAAACCGGCCGTGTAATCCTCAAACCGGTCCTTTAATTCTAATAGTATGTTTTGGAGCGCCATGACTCTCCCATCCGCGTTATGCCAGTTGTTTTCCGGCGCCCGGCCCCGGCGCAACGCTGAAAATTTCTTCAATGTTCAAAATCACAGCGCCCTTTGATTTCAGAGGAGCCCCTTTTTTTTCGCCCAGCTCTTTAATCCATTCCGCAGTCTCTTCAAAGCGTTTTCCGCTGGTTTCAATGATCACCGTCCCTTTGATCTGATAGCCTTCATGCCCTTCCCAAAAGGTCACGCACGCATGCGGATTTGATTTCATGTTGGCCAGGCTTTTGTTGAAAAACTGGTCGGAGACCAGGACGGTCTCATCATCAATTATTTTTTTTGCGCCGATGGGCACCACATTGGGGACGCCGTCTAAGGTTGACGTTCCAAGCGTTGCCACGCCCACTTTTTCAAACAATGTTTTCATTCTCTCCGTCATTTTTGCCATGATCATAAACTCCTTTTCATTTGGTTTTAAAACGTTACTATTTTTTGCTGCATTCCTCTATTTTTATAAGTAAAAAATCAATCGCTAAAACCGTCATATCCGGGCTTTATTTCAAATAAGACTCAACTATTTCCAAAAAAGAACACGGGCCAGATTGTCAATTTCAGCGGCTGATTAAATGAGCCGTCCCCCTTTTAGCGCCGAGTCCACGCCCTGTAAACAAAAACCATTTTTTCTGTCAAATTAAAACGCCCTCCGATCCCAAACCCGAAAACCGTGCAAATTAGGAATGCCACTCCTAATTTGTACGGTTTTTAAACCACTTTGGTATGGACTTGTGAATCAGGCGATGGCCAGCCCGTAACCTTGATGAACTCGTAAAAGATAATGCTATGTTGGGTTTCGTCCCTCAACCCAACCTACAAGCGACCGTAATTAATCAACATATAGATTATGCAATGGGGTGTCTGCTTGCGGATCCGATTTTTTACGAGCGTCCTCAACCGTGACCTAAAAAAATGGCCGCGAAACACACGAAAGCAAACGAAAAAAAATAAAATCCCCCCCGGCTCTTCGTGGGTCTCCCTGGGCCATTTTCGTGGCTGAACAATTTAAATCGCTCTCGACCCCCGAGCCAATCATACCAATTGACAACAAGAGGTGAACGCGATATCATCCCAGCGTTATTTGCGGCGCCGACAGGCCATAACCGCAAGCCAAAAATATAAAATAGAAATGCAAAATAGAAGAAATATAAAACTGAAGACACGCAAAACAGAATAAAATATAAAAAAAATTAAAAAAACAGAGGTTTTCAATGGATCAAATCATAGTTGAAGGGGGTCGCCGGCTAAAGGGTGAAGTCAAAATAAGCGGGGCGAAAAACGCCGCGCTCCCCATTCTCGTTTCATCCCTTCTCGCCGACGGATGGAGCTCCTACTCCAACGTCCCCAACCTGATGGACATCCAAAGCATTCTCCCGCTGTTCACGGATTTGGGGGCCTGTGTGGAGTCGTCCGGCGACCGAGTGCGGATCAACGCGGAAGGTCTAAACAATCACATCGCGCCCTATGACCTGGTCCGAAAAATGAGGGCCTCCATTCTGGTGCTGGGGCCCCTGGTGGCCCGGCTCAAAAAAGCCAAGGTCTCTCTGCCAGGGGGGTGCGCCATTGGCGCCCGGCCCATAAACCTGCATCTCAAAGGTCTGGCCCGTCTGGGAGCCAAAATAAAGTTGGAACACGGCTATGTGTCGGCGGAGGCCAAGCGCCTGATCGGCGCCGAAATATATCTGGACACCGCCACCGTGACCGGCACCGAAAACCTGATGATGGCCGCGGTTTTGGCCGAAGGGGTCACCACGTTAAAAAACGCGGCCAGGGAACCGGAAATAACCGCGCTGGCCCATGTCTTAAACAGAATGGGCGGAGACGTCCAGGGGGCCGGAACATCGGTGATCACCATCAACGGGGTGGAGTCTCTCACCCCGACCGAAACCCGAATCATCCCCGACCGGATAGAGGCCGGAACCTTTATGGCCGCCGCCGCCTTGACCCGGGGAGATGTCACCGTACTCAATTGCGAGCCGGATCACCTGGAGGCCGTGATCCATAAATTGCAACTCACCGGGGCGGACGTGCGCGTAGACGGGAAAAATATCCGGGTCAAAGGGGCCGACAAAATCGAAAGCATCGACATCACCACCCTGCCCTACCCCGGATTCCCCACGGACATGCAGGCCCAGTTCATGGCGCTGATGTCTGTGGCCAACGGGCTGTCCCACATTTCAGAAACCATATTTGAAAACCGGTTCATCCATGTCAGCGAATTGAGACGGCTGGGCGCCGACATCACGGTCCAAGGCTCCTCCGCCTTTGTGAAAGGGGTCCCCATGTTGTCCGGCGCCCCGGTGATGGCCACGGATTTACGGGCCAGCGCCTCTTTGATTTTGGGCGGTCTGGTGGCCAAAGGCAAAACCGAGGTCAACCGCGTCTATCATCTGGACCGGGGATACGATGGCATGGAAAAGAAATTCGCCCGCCTGGGAGCGGCCATCAAACGTGTCAAATTGACATAATGGACCGGTATCATCGCCCGGTCATCCCCCTGCTTTTTTCATTTGCGGCGGGCATTGTTCTCTCTGCTCTGTTTCAGGGGCATGCGATGGCGGCCTTTGCCGTCATCGGTCTCTGTTTCTGTTTTATCGCCTGGGCCATCATGGCCCAAAGGCCATCCGCGCTGGCGCCCATCCTCCTGTTTGTGGCGCTCGGATACGTCTCCATCCACCCGTGGTTGTATCCAGAATTCCCCCCCCATCACATGGTCCGGTTTGCCGACGGGAAGCCAAAAAAAATAACCGGGGTCATTGAACAGATAACGCCCGGCGTCAAGCGGGGCAAAAAATCCGAATACCGGGCCTCTTTTATTTTAAAAGCCGAGACCATTGAACAAAAAATCGCCCCTGAAAACAAAGGAAAAAACAGAGAAAAAAACAGGGGGGAGACCGGCGCTAAAAACGTTAAAATTCCTGTTTCAGGACGGATTCGCGCGACCCTCTACCATGGCGTCGGACCGTTTTCGACAGGCGACCGGGTCTCGTTTGACGGCAAACTCTTTCAGATCAGAAATTTTGAAAATCCCGGAGGGTTTGACTACAAACGACACATGGCCTTTAAAAAGATATGGGTCTCCTCTTACGTCTCCTCCCGAAAAATGACTCTGGAAAAAAAAGGGACGCATTCCGGAGCCGGGGCCGTGATCGAATCGTTCAGACAAAAAATCGCCCGGTTTATAGACCGCGCGGCGCCGCCGGAGGGAAAGGGAACGGGAGAGGGCGAGGGAGAGGGAGAGGGAAAGGGAGAGGGAAAAAAAAAAGAAAAGGGAGAGGGAAAAGCGCCTGACGCCGAAGTCGCCGCCGACGCCATGAAAAGCGCGGCCGTCCGGGGAATTTTAAGGGCGCTGGTCACCGGCGACCGATCGCAAATCACCCCCCATGTGCGGGAGGTCTTCAACCGATCCGGGGCCGGCCATCTTCTGGCCATCTCCGGTCTTCACATCGGAATCATCGCCGCCCTTTCATTTTTTTTATTCACCTGGGCCATCGGGTTTATCCGGCCAGTGGCCATGGCCGGGGGTGTGAGAAAAACAGCGGCGGTCTTGTCCCTGTTTCCGGTCATGGCCTACGCCGCCATCTCCGGCCTCTCCCCATCCACCCAGAGGGCGGCCATCATGACGGCCCTGTTTCTGATCTCCCTGCCCACGGGAAGGCTCCATGAATCGTTCAACACCCTGGCGCTGGCCGCCTTTGTCATGCTGATCATTGCGCCGCATTCACTGTTTTCCGTCTCATTCCGCCTCTCTTTTGCGGCGGTCTTCTCCATCCTGTGGGGATTTGAAAAAATAAAACAGGCGCCGCCGAAGCTTGAGCCGCGAGAGCGTGAACCGCGCCACGGGTCCGACCCGCCAAAATGGTTCCATGCCCCCCTCAACCATGTCCGACTTAAATGGCTCCCCAAACTGTCCCGGGCGTTTTACGCCACGTTTTTCATCTCCATGTGCGCCATCATCGGAACCCTGCCCTTTTCCATGTTCTATTTCAACCAGGTCTCCCTGGCGGGAATTGTGGCCAATCTGTTCATTGTTCCGGCGGTCGGTTTTATCGCGATTCCCCTGGGCCTTTTTTCAGCGGCGTTGAACCTGTGCGGCCTGTTTGGCGCGGATTTTTTTCTGGCCGCAGCGCTCTTTGTCCTGACCTGGGCCTTTGACGCGCTGGAATATCTGTCGGGGTTCTCTTTTGCCGCCATAAAAACAGTGGGTCTGTCTTATTTTGAAATCGTCTGCTACTATGCCCTGGCGATCTCCGGGGCGCATCTGTTCTCAATCTATAAAAATGGGAAAAAAATCGGCGCTGAAAAAACCGCCGGCGATGGGAAAAAATATAAAAAAGCCGCGTTTTTCTTTGCCGCCGCGGCTCTGATCTCCTGCGCCGACGTCGCCTTCTGGGTCTATGATCGCTTCATAAACCCGAATCTTCGGGTCACGTTTTTGGATGTGGGCCAGGGAAACGCGGCCCTGATTGAATTTCCAAAAGGATTCAGGGCCATTGTGGATGGCGGGGGCATGCGGTCCACATCGGACTTTGACACCGGAAAAAACATCGTGGCCCCTTTTTTGTGGCGAAAAAAAATAAAAACCATCGACGCGATGTTTCTCTCCCATCCAGACAACGACCATGTCAACGGCCTTGTTTACATCGCCTCTCATTTCAATGTAAAAAGCATATGGACAAACCATGAAAAATCCGGCAGTATGGCCTATAAAAAACTGATGCGAATCGCCAGGGAGAAAAACATCCCGACTCCGGATTTTAAACGCGTTTCCCAAACCCGGACCATCCACGGCGTCACTCTGGAGACGCTGTATCCCCCTGTCGATTTTCTGAAACGAAAAAAAACTGAAAAATGGCGGGACACAAACAACAACTCCCTGGTGATCAAAGTGTCCCTGGCCAACGCCTCCATTCTTTTTTCCGGGGATATTATGAAAAAAGGGGAGCAAGAGCTTTTGCGCCTGACCCGTGGAAACGGGCCAAATAACAAAGGGCCAGCCAACAAAGGGACGGCCAAAAAAGGACCAAATAGCAAAGAAACAAAAAACAGATTGAAAAGCTCGATTCTGCTGGCTCCCCATCATGGCTCCAAAACATCCAGCTCCCCGGATTTTTTAAACGCCGTGGCGCCTGAGGCCATCGTGATATCGTCGGGACGCAAATACGGCAAGGATTTTCCCCATGCCCAGACCATGGAAACATACAAAAAACAGGGGGCGGCCATCTTTCGCACCGACACACACGGCGCCGTGCAGGTCGCGACCCATGGAAAAACAATGGCCCTGCGCGTCAGAAATCAGGGCCAAACAAAATGGGGATTGCCCCCCATAAACCGCATAAAGGAGGCCTTTGGCCTGTGCTTTTAGAAGTCAAAAACATCGTCAAACGATACGGGAATCTCACGGCGGTCAACCGCGTCAACCTCTCCGTCAAACAGGGGACATGCCTGGGTCTGCTGGGCGCCAACGGCGCCGGAAAAACCACGTTGATCGAGATCATGGAAGACATCATTGATCCCAGCGAAGGCGAGATTTTATACAAGGGAAAACCCCGAACCGGAAGTTTCAGCCAGGAGGCCGGCATCCAGTTTCAGGAGACCTCCCTTCTTTTGTTTATCAAGGTCAAGGAGACGCTGGATCTGTTTAAAAGCCTTTACCACAAATCCATGGACGTTGACGAACTCATCAAAATTTGCCACCTCACAGACATTCAAAACCAATTTAACGAAACGCTTTCCGGAGGCCAGAGACAACGGCTTCTCCTGGCCCTGGCCATGATCAACAAACCGGAAATCATATTTTTGGACGAGCCGTCCACCGGTCTGGACCCCCAGGCCCGGCACAATTTGTGGGACATCATTCGATCCATCAAACAACAGAAGAAAACCATCATACTCACCACCCATTACATGGAAGAGGCCCAACATCTCTGCGACGAAATCGCCATCATGGATGAGGGAAAAATAATCGCCGAGGGAACGCCCCGGGAGCTGATCAAAAAATATTGCGGGGCCGCCACCGCCGTCATCCCGTCCAACGCCTTTAAAAAACCCATCGGCTCCCTTTCCATGAAATGCAGAGAAATCAAAGACTCCATCGAAATACAGGCCGAAGACATGAACGTCTGCCTGAATGAGCTGTTGTCGCTGGGCGTCGATCTGGGCGAAATGAATGTCCGCACGCCTGATCTTGAAGATGTTTTTTTGAACCTGACCGGACGAAAATTAAGAGCGTAACATGAATTTCAAACGACTATGGGTCATATTTAGATCCCGAAACTATGAATTTTTCAGAGACCGTTCCGCCTTTGGGTGGAATTTTATTTTTCCATTTCTGATCATCGGGGGGTTTAGCCTGATCTTTGGAGGCAAATCATACAACGCCTATAAAATAGGTCTGTTTCCCCATGCCACTCAAATTTCAGCCACGGAGTCCATCGATATCCCGGATCATCTGAAACCGGGCCATCCAAAAAACGGAGACCACATCAAACTCACCGGCTTTCCCACGTTTGAGGAGGGAATGGACCGACTGAAAACGCACAAGATTGACTTTCTTTTAAAGATCGGGCCCAAGCCCCATCAATACTGGGTGAGCGACTCCTCCCCCAAGGGGTTCGTGGCGGAGAAAATTTTTCTGTCCGGCCTGGCCCCGGAGCCGGACAAAAAAACGGCGGTGAAAAACGAAATCGGCATTTCCGACATCCGGTACATCGACTGGCTGTTTCCCGGCATTCTGGCCATGAACATGATGTTCAGCGCCCTGTACGGGGTCGGGTATGTCACGGTCCGTTATCGAAAAAACGGGGTCTTGAAACGGCTCAAGGCCACCCCGCTCACCGCCTTTGAATACCTTTCCGCCCAGCTTTTGTCCCGTATTTTCGTGATGATGTTCTCATTTTCCATCATGTGGGTCGGGGGCAGTCTGATCTTTTCCATTGATGTCAATGGGTCTCTCCCCCTTTTATTTTTTGTTTTTTTTCTGGGGAGCATGAGTTTGACCTCCATCGGCCTGGTCCTGGCCTCCAGAGGAACCAGCGAGGAATTCACAAACGGCATAGTGAATTTCATCGCCTGGCCCATGATGTTTCTTTCCGAGGTCTGGTTTTCCCTGGAAGGGGCGCCCCAATGGATCAAAACCGTTTCCGAGATTTTCCCATTGACCCCCATGCTTCGGGCGGCCCGATCCGTGATCAACAACAACGCGGGATTTTTCGATGTCAGCCGGGATTTGACCGCGCTTCTGGTCATGACCTCCCTGTGTCTGGCCACCGGGGCGGCGCTCTTTTCATGGAATGAATAAAACAAACACCACCCAAAAGCCAAAGGCGGACAAACCATATGATTAAAAAAATATTGGTGGCCAATCGGGGCGAAATCGCCCTTCGAATCATCCGGGCGTGCAAAGACGCGGGCATTGAATGCGTGGCCGTCTATTCCGAGGCGGACGAAACCTCCCTTCATTGCACACAGGCCGACGAGGCCGTCTGCATCGGCTCGGCCATCAGCGCCAAAAGTTACCTGAACATGGAGGCCATTTTGGAGGCCGCCCGAAAAACCGGCGCCGACGCCATCCATCCGGGCTATGGGTATCTCGCTGAAAAACATGAATTCGCCGAGGCCTGCGCCAACGCCGGAATCCTGTTCATCGGCCCGGACCCTGAAAACCTCAAACTGGCCGGAGACAAAATCGCCTGCAAACAGATCATGGAAAAAGCCGGGATCCCGGTGATTCCCAGCGGACCCGGAGAAGCCGTTGACGTCAAAGAGGCGGCCAAGATCGCACGTGACATCGGCTATCCCGTCATGATTAAATCCGCCGGCGGCGGCGGCGGCCGGGGCATACGCATTTGCCATGACCAACAAAAACTAAACGACGAGTTTCCCATTGCCAAAGCCGAGGCACGGGCCGCCTTTGGAAACGGCGCGCTTTACATTGAAAAGGTCATCGAAGAGCCCCGGCACATCGAGTTCCAGATTCTGGCGGACCGGTTTGGAAAAATCGTTCATTTGGGAGAGCGGGAATGCACCATTCAACGGCGCTACCAAAAACTCATCGAAGAGTCCCCCTCCCCCGGCCTGTCGGCCAAACTTCGGGAACAGATGGGAGACGCCGCCATCGCCGCGGCCAGGGCCATCGACTATTTCAACGCCGGAACCGTGGAGTTTCTTCTGGATAAAAACGGCCGCTTTTACTTCATCGAAATCAACGCCCGCATTCAGGTGGAGCATCCGGTGACGGAAATCATCACCGGCATTGACCTGGTCAACGAACAGATCCGACTGTCGGACAACGGAAAACTGGGCGCCTCCTTTGATTCCATTCCCAAACGGGGCTGGGCCATTGAATGCCGGATCAACGCCGAGGACCCGGAGCGAAATTTCGCCCCGTCCCCTGGAACCATTGAATGCTACCGACCGCCGGGGGGTTTTGGGACCCGGCTGGACACCCATGTTTTCCAGGGGTATGAGCTGCCCGCCTTTTACGACTCCCTCATCGCCAAACTGATCTGCTTTTCCCCCACGCGAAAGGGCGCCATCGCCGTGATGAGACGGGCGCTGGATGAATTTGAACTGTCGCCGTTAAAAACCACCCTGGCGTTGCATCGCCAAATCATGGACGACCCCGCCTTTATTAAAGGCGACTTTGACTCCGGGTTCATGAACACATTTTTGGGAGACGATGACGACGACTGAAAATGCGCGTCAAAAATGATGCGTTCGTGAAAAATGACACGCTCGTAAAAAGTAAAGATATGTTGGGTTGCTTCGCTTAACCCAACCTACAAGTCACCGTCATTAATCAGCATTTAAATGATGCGATGTTGCGTCTGGTTGCAAATCCAATTTTTTACGAACGTATGAAAAATGACGCGCCCGTAAAAAAGTACGTGAAACAAGGAGGAAAAAAAACATGCCCGACACTCTGATTTATCAGGTCAAAAACAGCGTCGCCTCGTTGGTCATCGACCGGCAACCCCAGCGGAACGCCTTGACCCATGACATCATCTCTCTTTTTTTAACGCGCTTGGACGAAGCTGAAGGCGATCCGAGCGTCCGGGCCGTCTCAATCACCGGGGCCGGGGACAAGGCGTTTTGCTCGGGCGCCGACCTGGCGGGCGCCGCCGCCGGAGATATGGGGCGCGCATTTGCGGATTACGCCCGGCTGTTGAAGCGAATCTCATCCTTTCCCAAGCCGACCCTGGCCATGGTCAACGGCTATTGCATGGCCGGAGGCATGGGACTCATGCTGGCCTGCGACATGGTCATCGCCAGGCCGACCGCGAAATTCGGCGCCCCGGAGGTCAACGTCGGACTCTGGCCCATGATGATCGGCGCCCTGATCTACCGGAACGCGCCTAAGAAAAAGGCCATGGAGATGATCCTGACCGCCAAAAAATTGACGGCGGCGCAAGCGATGGAAATGGGCCTGATCACACGGGTGGCGGCCCCGGAACGGCTGAATGATGAGGCCGCTGAAATCCTCGCCGGCCTGGTTTCACGAAGCCCCATCGGTATAAGGCTGGGCAAGCGGGCCTTTTATGAAATGGAGGACATGCCCTTTGAAGAGGCGCTGGATTTTCTTTCCGGGAAAATCGCCGAGGTGGCGTCCACCGACGACGCCAAAGAGGGTGTCATGGCGTTTATCGAAAAACGGCCGCCGGTCTTTTCCGGGCGGTAGGACTCCCCTCAAAAATCGCTCCTATATTCAGCCCCAAACCATTTTCATTATAACACCTTGTAAACAAACATAAAAACATGTATGAACGCCGGTTCATATGAACGGGCGTTCATACCTCATGCGCGGCCGTAAAACCGCCCGCCATTTTAAAAAAATTCACCCATCGGTTTGGCCCGCCCCTCTTTGATTCGATGCTATCTTATCCGACGCCATGTGGTCCGCGCTATTTTATCCGCGCTATTTTGTCCGACTCCATGTGATCCGACTCTATCTTATCCGTTTGGTTTGGCTTATCCCTTTGGCGCATCCGTTTGAGAAGCGCAAAGGTCGATGCCAAACAGATCCAGCGCGTTTTGACGGGTCGCACAAGCCAGCGTTTCAGGATCTTCATTCAAGACATCCGCCAGCCTGAGCAGAACCGATTTCACAAAGGCCGGCTCATTGCGCCGGGTTTTATTTTTTTGCGGCGCCGGGGTCAGGTAGGGGGCGTCGGTCTCGATCAAAATACGGTCCATGGGAATCAACGGGGCCATCTCCCGCAGGGCCGCGCCCCGTCCTTTTATGGTTAAAATGCCGGTGATTCCGATGTGCAACCCAAGCGTCAGATACTCCTCCAGATCCGCCCGGTCTCCGCTGAAACAGTGAACCACGCCGCCCGGTTTTTTATGGGGTCCAAATTTTTTATTAAGACCGGTCCCTTGATCACGTCTGCTTTCCGGGGAAAAATCGGCGCCGGTTTGAAAATCGGATTTTAAAATTTCAAGAAACCGGCCCTTTGAATCCCGCTCATGAAAAATCAACGGAAGGTTTAACTCCCTGGCCGCCTCAATCTGGCGGACAAACCATTTTTCCTGGACCAGCGAAGGAGAGCGCATCCGGTTAAAATCAAGCCCGGTCTCTCCCCAGGCCTTGACCTCGGGGCGCGTGGCCAGTCGCTTTAAAAATTCCAGGGTCGCGTCGTCGCACGACGCCGCGTCATGGGGATGCAGGCCCACGGAGGCGTAAACACCCGGTACGGCCTGAGCGATCTCCACGCATTTCAGGGAACTGTCTTTGTGGGTTCCCACGACCATCATCTCAGAGACCCCCGCATCAACGGCCCGATGAATCGCCGCCTCCACATCCCCTTCAAACGACGGGTCATCCAGGTGGCAATGACTGTCAAAAAGCATCATATCGGCTTCCTTTTCGTTTACTCTGTCTGTTTCTCCATCCATGCCGGTTTTTTTTCCGCTGAAACGGCCTGGGGAAATAAAAATGGATTCTATATTTTTTTCATATAATCACAAGGTATTTTCTTGACTTGCATTTTTTTTTGGATACAATGTTCTACCTTATATTAATGTTTTAACTTATTCGGAGGCTTTATGTTTAAAATTATAAAACGGGAAGAGATGTCGGGGGGGACTGTCATCCTCCATGAAATCGAGGCCCCAAAGATCGCCAAAAAAGCAAAACCCGGACAGTTTGTAATACTGATGGCCAATGCGCGCGGGGAAAGAATCCCGCTGACCATGGCCGACACTGATCCTGAAAAAGGGACGATCACGGTAATCTATATGGTGGTCGGAAAATCGACCGCCCTTTTTAAAAAATTAATGCCCGGAGACGCGTACAGCGATGTCATCGGCCCCCTTGGAACGCCGACGCACCTTGAAAAACTGGGAAAGGTGGTCTGCGTGGGCGGAGGCACCGGCATTGCGGTGTTGCACCCCATCGCCAGAGGATTAAAAGAGGTGGGCAATGAGGTCACCAGCATCATCGGCGCCCGAAACAAGGATCTGCTGATTCTTGAAGACCATATGAAAGCCGCGTCAAACAAACTCCACATATGCACGGATGACGGCTCATACGGGCATCACGGTTTTGTCACGGATGTGTTGAGAAAAATCCTGGAAGAAGAGGACATCAAACTTGTGGTGGCCATCGGCCCGGTGCCCATGATGAAATTCGCCTCGGCCGTGACCAAAGAATTCAAGGTCAAAACCATGGTCAGCTTAAATCCCATCATGGTGGATGGAACCGGAATGTGCGGGGGATGCCGCGTCTCTGTGGGAGGAAAAACAAAATTCGGATGTGTGGACGGACCGGAATTCGACGGCCACCAAGTCGATTATGATGAATTGATGCAGCGGCTGGCCTCATACCAGACAGAAGAAACAGAATGCTACGAGTCTTTTTGCGACGCGGAAAAATCATAAAAATAAAGAACCAATAAAGAGGACGTCATGTCAGAAAACACTGTTAAAAAAGAAAAGAAAAAAATACCGCGCCAACCCATGCCGGAGCAAGAGCCCCTTGTCAGAGCGAAAAATTTCAAGGAGGTGCCACTTGGGTTGACCCCTGAAGCGGCCATGCTGGAAGCATCAAGGTGCATCCAATGCAAAAAACCGGCCTGTGTGGAAGGCTGTCCTGTCTCCGTGAACATACCCGCGTTTATCAAACAGATCAAAGAAAATGATTTCTCAGGCTCCATACGAACCATATGGGAAAAAAACGCTCTTCCGGCCGTGTGCGGACGGGTCTGCCCCCAGGAACTGCAGTGCGAGGGCCGATGCATTGTCGGCAAAAAAGGGGACCCGGTGGGCATCGGAAACCTGGAACGCTTTGCCGCGGATTATGAACGGATCAACGGCCATGGCGAAATACCGGCCAGCGCCGAGTCCACGGGCAAAAAAGTCGCGGTGGTGGGATCGGGTCCATCCGGTCTGACGGTGGCGGGCGACCTTATTTTAAAGGGACATGACGTCACCATATTTGAGGCGTTCCACGAGGCGGGCGGGGTGCTTGTTTATGGAATTCCAGAATTCAGACTGCCCAAAGATATCGTGGCCAGCGAGGTGAACACCCTTTCAAAAATGGGCGTCACCCTGGAATGCAACGAAGTGGTGGGACGAACCGTCTCTTTGGATGAGCTTTTCCAGGAAGGATTCGACGCCATCTACCTTGGAGTCGGGGCCGGGTTGCCCAGCTTTCTGAATATTCCGGGAGAAAACCTCATCGGAATTTTTTCGGCCAATGAATACCTGACCCGCTCCAATCTGATGAAGGCGTATCTGTATCCCAAGTACGACACCCCCATCATCAAGGGGAAACATGTCGTCACCCTTGGCGCCGGAAACGTCGCCATGGATTCCGCGAGAACCGCCCTGCGACTGGGAGCTAAAACATCGAGAATCGTCTATCGCCGATCCATGGAAGAGGTTCCGGCCAGAGGCGCTGAAGTGCATCATGCCCAGGAGGAAGGGGTGGAATTCTTCTTTCTGACCAGCCCGACAAAATTTATCGGGGATGAGAATGGCCGCGTGACTGGAATGGAAGGCCTCAAGATGGAATTGGGCGAGCCGGACGCATCCGGACGACGCCGACCGATTCCCATCAAAGGCTCGGAATTTGAGTTGGAGTGCGATCAGGCGATCATCGCCGTTGGGTCGGGCGCCAACCCCCTTCTCACCCAATCGACCAAGGATCTGGTCTTAAACAAATGGGGATATGTCACCGCCGATGAAGAGACCGGAAAGACCAGCAAAAAAGGCGTCTGGGCCGGGGGAGACATTGTCACCGGCGCGGCCACGGTCATCCTGGCCATGGGAGCCGGCCGAAAAGCCGCCGATTCCATGCACGACTATCTGACATGGGGCTGGTAGAAAAAAAATAACCGCCTATCCGTCCCTCCCCTCCCCCTTTTCGGGAGAGGGGAGGAATGGAAACAAACAGCTTTTTTTTTAAAACGCGTTCATCCACACGATCATGACCCTGAAACCACACGATCCGTCCATGACGCCGTCAGATACGCGGGAGCCGGAAGCCAACGGCGCCGTCGCTTCTTTGGAATTTTCTTCTCTGGAATCTCCCGGAGGACGACATCCTATCCGCTATTTTTCCGAAGTCGCCTCCACCATGGAGATCGCCCGGACTCTGGCCGCCGATGGCGTCCCCCATTTTACAGTGGTCGCCGCAGACCGCCAGACCCAAGGACGGGGGAGGCTTTCAAGGAACTGGCTCTCTGCGGACGGAGGCCTTTATTTCACCCTGATTCTCCGGCCCGACGCTCAGCCCGGTTTGAGCTTTAGATTCAATCTGGCCGCCTCCCTGGTCCTGGCCCGAACACTGCGCATGCTCCACGGCATCGACGCCAAAGTCAAATGGCCCAATGATGTCATGGCAGGTGGAAAAAAAATCGCGGGAATTCTGGCGGAGATGGAATCCGACGAAAAAAACATTAAATTTCTCAACATCGGCATCGGCGTCAATGTCAACAACGACCCGTCTCTTTTTGAGCCTGGGGCCTGCTCGGTGGCCTCGCTGATAAAAAAAAAGACGGACAAAAAAAAACTGCTGAAACTATTTTTGGATGACTATGAAAAATTTATCCGCTCCAGCGCCATGAACGACGTTCCAGGGGAATGGAAAAAAGAGACCGTCACCATCGGAAGACCGGTCGAAATCGTCACCATCCACAACCGTTTTCAAGGGCTGGCCACCGATATGGATCAAAGCGGCGCCCTGATTTTGACATGCGCCGACGGCTCTGAAAAAAAAGTGATCCACGGCGATTGCTTCCACATGTGATTGGTTTTTAAAAACACTGTTTTACGGAAAATAAAATCACGGAAAATAAAAACAATGACCCATCCACAAAATCCTCAACTAAAAATGATGGTCTATGCGTCTCTTTTCGCCGCGCTGACCGTCGTGGGGGCTTACATCGCCATCCCGTTTCCATTCAGCCCGGTTCCCATTGTTTTGCAAAACCTTTTTGTGCTGTTGGCCGGTCTGTTGCTCGGGAAAAAATGGGGGACGGCCTCTGTGGCCATCTATCTTCTGGCCGGAGCCGCCGGTCTTCCCGTGTTCGCCGGGGGGACGGGGGGAATCGGTCATTTTGCGGGCCCCACCGGGGGATACCTTCTGGGATTTATCCCGGCGGTCTTTGTCGTCGGGGCGCTCGGGGGGAGAAAAAACAACGGGGCGCTCATTGATGCGTTGGCCATGACCGCCGGATCGCTGATCATTTACGCCACAGGCATTTTCTGGCTTCAACTCCACACGGGGTTTTCCCTTTCAAAAACAATCATGGTCGGCATGGCGCCGTTCATTCCCGGCGATGTGTTGAAAATAACCGCCGCTCTGTTCATCGCCAAAAAATTAAGGCCCGTCATCCATCTTCATAACGATCCTTCATGACGATCATTGAAATCAAAAATCTGTCCCATCGTTTCCCCGACGGCTCAATGGGTCTTGACGGCGTCAGCCTGACTATTCAAAAAGGCGAGGTGGTCATTATCACGGGTGAAAACGGCTCAGGAAAGACCACTCTGCTCCGGCATCTAAACGGTCTCCTTATCCCGGATGAGGGGGAGGCGCGGGTGGCGGGGATCAGCGTTTCTAAAAACCCGGTCCAGGTTCGCCAGCTTGTGGGCATGGTCTTTCAGGACGCCGACAGCCAGATCGTGGGGGAAACCGTTTTTGAAGACATTGCCTTTGGCCCGGAAAATCTTTGCCTTGAAAAAAAGGAGATTGATCAACGGGTCGCGCGCGCGCTTGAAATCACCGGGCTAAAGGGGCTGGAAGAAAAACGGCCCCATCTTTTGTCCGGGGGTGAAAAACGGAGGCTGGCCATCGCCGGAATATTGGCCATGGAACCTGAAATCATTGTCTTTGACGAACCGTTTTCCAATCTGGATTACCCAGGGACCCTTCAGGTCATCGAACAGATTCGTCGGCTTGAAAAAATGGGCCGCACCATCATCATGACCACCCACGACCCGGAAAAAATGGCCCCCTTTGCAAACCGGCTTCTGATCATGCGACGGGGAAAAATAGCCGCCTCATTTAAACCGGGCATGGCTCCCACGGATATGCGAAAATTTGGAGTGAATTTTTCCGGAACCTTTTTTTAAAAAATGAAAGTTACCGTCATCAAACCTGATAAACTCGTAAAAAAGCACGTATGGCCCAATCCATAGCCAATGGGTCAAAAAATTCGGTAACCAAGGCGTAGGGGTTTTTCGGGAGCAGGGCCATACATAACATGTAGTATGCCGAACGAGTGAAAAACCACTACAACGCAGTAGATCGGATTTTTTACAACGCCATCAAACCTCGTAAAAACCATGCTAAAAACAAGCCCCCACAGTCTTCGCCCCGGCGATTCGTTTCTTCATCAAATGGACCCCAGAAGCAAGGCGCTCTGCCTTTTGATTCTGAGTCCGTCGATCTTTCACGCGGAGTTTATCTCTCTGTCCGCGCTGTCCGCGCTGTTTGTTTTTCTGCTCCGTGACATTGATTTTTCCATTGTGGAACTCCTGTCCAAAATCAAATATTTTCTCATTTTACTGGCCTTTGTGTTCATGGCCCGGGCCTGTTCCACCCCTGGAGACATCATCATTGGAACCGAGAATATCAACATCACATGGGACGGCGCGCGTGACGGAGGGCTCATCGCATGGCGCGTCTTTTCGGTGATTGTCGCGGGCATTCTGTTTTCTTCCACCACAAAAATTTCAGAGATAAAATCGGTGGTGGAATGTTTTTTCGCGCCCATTCCATTTGTTTCGGAACAAAACGTCGCCATGATGATCAGCCTTGTTTTTCGTTTTGTGCCGGTCATCTTTGAACAGGCCAATGAGATTTCAGCGGCCCAGCGCTCCAGAGGCATGGAAAACAGAAAAAACCCCCTTTACAAAATTCAAAAAATATCCGTTCCCCTGATGTTAAAAACCTTTGCCCAGGCGGACCGACTGACCGAGGCCATGGAGGCGAGGCTCTATTCCCAAAACCGATCCCCCCGCCATTTTCCAAAACTTGCCAAAAAAGACATTCTGGCCCCTTTGGCCGTTTTATGCCTGGCGGCCCTCATGGCGTTTTTTTGATTTTTTGATTTGGCGCCGACTCTGGGCTTTGAAATCCGCGCCTTATAAAAAACATTAAATAGTTTGGCTCTTTGTTTGACAATGATCTGGAATATACGGTATAAAAATACGCTTTTCATAAAATTTTAGGATATGATATGGATCCGTTCGTAAAAAATCGGATTCGTAAGCAGACACACTATCGCTTATTTTGGATGCTTATTAATTACGGTTACTTGTAGGTTGGGTTAAGCGAAGCAACCCAACCTATCTTTACTTTTTACCAACGTATCACCATTTAAGGAACAAAAAAAAATTGAAGATATTGATTGTCGGAGCAGGGGAAGTCGGATTTCGCATCGCCACCCACCTGGCCCATGAAAACAAGGATGTCGTTGTCATTGACAACGACCCGGAAGCGATTCGGCGCGTGGCGGAACGCGTTGACGTCCAGGTGATCACCGGATCGGGAAGCAACCCTGTTTTGCTGGAAGAGGCCGGGATCAAACAGGCCGATATACTTCTGGCCGTGACCAACCATGACGAGACCAATCTTGTGGCCTGCCTCATGGCGAGCCTTCTGGCCCCGACCATCAAAAAGCTGGCCCGGGTGCGCGACGCTGGCTTTGACGGGTTTCATGACAGTTTTCGCGATTTCCCTCCCAATATCGACACCATCATCAGCCCGGAGATCGAGGTGGTCAAAACCATCGAACAGCTGATGAGCGTTCCGGGAGCCGTTGACATCAATGAGTTTGCAAACGGCCGGGTCAAGTTCGTCGGCATTCATCTGGACGAAGAGACCGGCCTGACCGATATCCCTCTTTCCGAACTGTCCAAAGTAAACAAAGACAAACCCCTGATCGCGGCCATTGTCAGAGATGAAAAACTGATCATACCCAGGGGGGGCGACCAACTTAAAAAAGACGACCTGATCTATTTTATCAGCGAAGACAACAACCTGTCCAAAACCCTGGCCTTTTTCAAAAAACAGGAGGAGCCGATCAAACGGGCGTTGATTGTCGGGGGAGGCCGGGTCGGCAGCCGTCTGGCCGAGTCTCTGGAAAAAAAATCGATCCACACCAAAATCGTGGAAAAAAACGCCGAGCAATGCAAAAGACTCGCCGAAAATCTCGACAAAGCCATCGTCCTTCATGGGGACGGCTCCGACCATGCGTTTCTCAACGAAGTCAACGCCGGAAACATGGACATCATCATCACCCTGACCGGGGATGAAGAGACCAATATTCTGACGTCATTGCTGGCCAAACGGATGGGTGTTAAAAAAATAATAACAAAAATAAACAAATTCAGCTATTTTCCCCTCATGGCGGCCATCGGACTGAAACAGTTGATCAGCCCCAGGCTTTCGGCCATCAACTCCATCCTCCGGCACATCCGCCGGGGCAAAGTGATTTCAGCGGTTTCCATTATCGGCGACCAGGCCGAAGTCATGGAAGCGGTGGCTCTTGAAACGTCCGACATTGTGGGCAAACCGCTGGACCGGCTGTCCATTCCAAAAGGGGTTCTGATCACGGGAATCATCCGGGATGACCAGGTGATTATCCCCAGAGGCGACAGCGTCATTGAGCCGGGGGACAAAATCATCATCTTTGCCATGCGCCAGGCCATTCCAAAAATAGAAAAAATCCTGTCTGTGAAACTGGAGTTCTTTTAATGCGCTGGCGCTATATACTCAACATAACCGGGATACTGGTTTTTCTTCTGGGTTTCTTGATGTTTTTCCCGCTTCTCGTCGGACTTTATTATCAGGAACGCGTCACCGCCGCCCTGTTGATATCCATGGCCATCGCCATCCTGTCGGGATTGTTGATATTTATTTTTTCAAAAAGCCCCCCCTCGGACTACATCAGCCAGCGGGAGGGGATGGCCATTGTCGCCATTGGGTGGACCGCCGTGGGCCTGTTTGGCGCCCTCCCCTTTTACCTAAGCGGCGAATTCCCCAGCTTTGTGGACGCCTTTTTTGAATCGGTCTCAGGCTTCACCACAACCGGAGCCTCCGTTCTCACGGATATCGAATCCATTTCAAAGGCGCTTCTTTTCTGGAGAAGCTTTATACAGTGGCTGGGGGGAATGGGCATCATCGTCCTTTCCGTGGCCATCCTCCCGTTTTTGGGGGTGGGAGGGATGCAGCTGTACAAAGCCGAAGTGCCCACCCCGGTTCCCGACAAGCTCAAACCCCACATCAGGGACACGGCCATGACGCTCTGGAAAGTGTACGGGCTATTCACCGGAGTGGAAATTATTCTTTTGATGATGGGGGGAATGGGCGCCTTCGAGGCGGTCTGCCACGCCTTCACCACCATGCCCACCGGTGGATTCTCAACCAAAAACGCGTCCATTGCCCATTATGACAGCCTCTATTTCGACTCTATCCTGATGGTTTTCATGGTCTTTGCGGGGATCAATTTCTCCTTGCACTACCAGATGCTCAAGGGGAAGCCTCTGGCATTTTGGAAGGATTCCGAATGCCGATTTTTTCTCTGCGTTTTGATAGCCCTGATCGCCATGGTCAGCGTAAACGTTTACAAAGACGTCTATGAAACCATCGGCGAGTCCATCCGATTCGGCTCATTCCAGATCATTTCCATCATCACCACCACGGGATTTGCCACGGCGGACTACGAGACATGGCCCGCCATGTCCCAGATCATTATTCTGTTGTGCATGATCATGGGCGCCTCGGCCGGCTCAACCGGGGGCGGAGTCAAGATACTTAGAGTCATACTCTACCTGAAATATTGTTACAAATCCCTGTTTTCCACCATCCATCCACGGGCGGTCAAGCACATCAAAATAGGCGGAAACGCCATTTCAGAAGAGGTCATCCAGAGCGTGATGGGATTTCTGGGGCTTTACATCGGCATCTTTGTCGTATGCTCCATATTGCTTTCCGGCCTTGGCCTCGATTTTATGACATCCATCGGCGCCGTGGCGTCGGCCATTGGAAATATCGGACCCGGCTTTGGAACGGTGGGTCCGGTGGACAACTATGCCCATCTTCCTTATCTGGGCAAATGGCTGTTAATATGGTGTATGCTCATCGGAAGGCTTGAAATATTCACGGTCATCATATTCCTGGTTCCTGAGTTTTGGAGAAAATAAAATATTTTTTAAATTACCTGTTGACAAAGACAGAAAAAGAAACTAAAAGATACTTTTTGGTTTAAGGGGGGCCGTTAACTCAGTCGGCAGAGTATCTGCCTTTTAAGCAGAGAGTCGCTGGTTCGAGCCCAGCACGGCCTACCAACCATATGCGTCCCCATCGTCTAGCTTGGTCCAGGACACCGGCCTTTCACGCCGGCAACAGGGGTTCAAATCCCCTTGGGGACGCCATGTAATTGTTTGACCGCTTTATCAAAATCACTTTCCCCCTTGTCTTTTAATCGAATACGCTCACGGTTAAATTTTTCATATTCGGCTTCGGCCAGTGCCTTGGCCATATCATGGGAAACTTTCCCGGCATGCTTTAAAATATCCCGCTCATTGAGTTGCAAAAAACCCTCCAGTTTTTTTGTCCAGTCTGGCATATGCATCGGAATCCGACGCATGGCTTGGCCCTCTGCAAACACAAGATATTGTTCCACCAGATTATTCAATACACGCAACTCATCTTCATCCAAATAATTTTTGGCTATGGAGACATCCCCTTTCCGTACTTTTTCTTCCCGAAAACTCATCAAACCCATATTTATCTTATTACTATCGGCACGGTCATAAATAATTGCAGCCGCGTCATGCCGGTGATGGCCCAATGCAACTTATTTTGAACCGTCTTAAAAAAGGCAACGCTGATTTTCGATGTGGGATCATAGTCGATGCTTGTAGCGTAAATATACGAAAACGTGTGGCGACATGTGATTTTACCCGATACCCTACGGAAATAATCATGTCGAGGTTGTAATATTCAATGAGGCGTTTTACCCTTCGATTACCTTCAGATTGAACTGTCAAGAAATTCTTGACAGTTGAATCTTCTGTTAATTCACCCTCTGCAAAAATATTTTGAATATGCAAACTTATATTCTGCTTGGTGGTCTGAAACAACTCGGCCATAAGCTTTTGCGTCAGCCAGACGGTTTCATTTTCCAGCCGAACTTCCAGTTTTATTTTGCCGCTTTCGGTTTGATAAATCAAAATTTGAGAATGATTCTTCTGCGGAAGGTTTTCAGTCATTGTAAGTCCTCATGTGATTTTGGTTTAATGGCTTCAATGAACATTGGTTTTATCCTGTCTGCTTTGTTTGAAGTGGTTTCATATCCTGTTTGTTTCCGACCATTAAGATGTATTCCCCACACATTTATATATATATCAGGGCAAAACCAGAAAGGTCAAGAAAGATTATGCCTGCTAACATTCTGATTATTAATGAATTTTTTATGGTTTTGGGATTTAAAAGCGATGGCAGGCAAAGATATCTAAATGGCCTTTCACGCCGGAAACAGGGGTTCAAATCCCCTTGGGGACGCCACAAAAACCATACGCCCTATTAAAAAAAACGTTACAAAACCTTGGATCAACCCATTAAAATGCGCGAGCTCATCAGACGGGTTTAAAACCCCAAACACTCGCCGTCCTGACGCCGGATTCACGCGGCCTTTTTTTCTTTGACATTGACATTCAAATTTTTCCCTCCTATAAATTGATTGAATATCGAATCGCCTCAATATCCATGGCGGGAAAACATCCACTTTGTACGTTTGATACGTTCGTAAAAAATCGGTTTTGCAACCAGACGCCACATTGCATAATTCAGATGCTGATTAATGACGGTTACTTGCAGGTTGGGTTAAGCGAAGCAACCCAACCTATCTTTACTTTTTACGAGCGTATCAAGCTTGGATTCCCAAAACGGTTTTTCCCGGCAAAATGAAAATTCATGTCCCATTCAAAGTCACTGAAATAATAATATAATCCATCTAAAACTTAATTTCAGGACGAAAGGCGGCGAATTATAAAAAATGCGCTATGGAAAATACACATTTATCTGCACATTAAACACTGACGCCCAATTGCCAATTTTTAAGGGGTCCACGTTCCGGGGCGTTTTTGGACGGGCATTCAAGGACGTCGTATGCGCCCTGAAACGGCGGGAATGCCCGGAATGTCTCTTAAAAAGCCAATGCATCTATGTCAACGTATTTGAGCCCGCCGTAAGCCCCCATCAAAAAAAAAGCGCCCACATATCGGCGGCGCCGAATCCGTTTGTCATTGAACCGCCCCTGACCGATCAAGAAGAATATCACGCCGGCGATTCTTTGGAATTCAGCCTGATCCTGTTTGGGAAAGCCAATGACTATCTCCCGTATTTCATCTACGCCATCGACCGCATGGGCGCCATTGGCATTGGAAGAAAAATCAATGGCAAACGGGGACGATTCACCCTGGAGTCTGTTCTGTGGGATGGAGTCCCCCTTTACACCAGTGAAACGAAACTGATGTCCGCCATCGACGCCCTGCCGGAGATAACCATAGACGCCCCTGGAACGCGGCAAGAGGTCGTCTCCAGCACAATAAAAATCGTCCTCGAAACGCCGTTGCGAATCAAATACAACAACAAATTAAAAGCGGATTTGCCCTTTCATATCTTGACTCGGGCCATGCTTCGGCGGGCGTCCGCCCTGCTGTTTGTTTATGGCGACGGAGAGCCGGACATTGACTTTACAGGCTTGGTAAAGCGGGCTGAAACTGTCGTCATCAAAGAATCAAATTTAAACTGGCATGACTGGCAACGCTATTCTTTCCGGCAAAAAGACAAAATGTTTTTAGGCGGCATCATCGGCTCCATCACTTACTCGGGAGACATCGCCCCCTTCCTTTCGATGATCGACTTTTGCGCAAAAACCCACATCGGCAAACAGACCGCGTTTGGGTTGGGGAAGATGGCCTGCGATGAAATGATGGGCGGTGAATGATGGATGGCGACTATCGAAAAAAAATATGGGGACAGGCGGTGTTCCGAAAACAGCTCAATTTAACAATTTATTGAATTGATTTCCGGGCGCTAAACCAAATATTAAAGATGGAACTAACAAGGCAATGGCGATCTTGAAAACTCTAAAATTTATACTTCAATTGTTTAGACCAAAAAAATGAAAAAAATACGAATATATTTAGATAATTGCTGTTTTAATAGACCTTATGATAATCAAACATATGATATAATAAGGCTTGAAACTGAAGCAAAAATTTTTGTCCA
>Ga0307987_1000332_pt1 | contig 28335 bp, 22 predicted proteins | sample EllFjometagen181_FD_203157 | JGI IMG/M metagenome (GOLD analysis project Ga0307987, IMG submission 203157) | Marine microbial communities from Ellis Fjord, Antarctic Ocean - #181 | ecosystem: Environmental > Aquatic > Marine > Unclassified | place: Southern Ocean | collected 2014-10-08 | reverse complement strand
TTCACTTTTATAATAGAACCAGGGACAATGGTTAATGTCGCACCGGAATTAATGATCGTTGTATTTTGAATGACTGCTGATCCATCAATGGTTAGATCCTCTACAATAGCACCAGATAATTGATGCAAGTAATACGCCCCCATATCCATACGGGAGCCATCAGGATCCTGGTCATCTTCATCTGTCTCCCAATTTGTACCGTCTCCGTCAAAATCCTCTAATCCAGCATCAACAGCAGGGGAATTACTCGTTAAGTTATAATTTCCACTTACATAATTGATAAATAAAGGGTCAGTATTGGTAAGATTGGACCCCTGTAAAAGGGCAGTATTATTTAGATCGTAATCCTGGCTATTACCATAAAGGATACTGGCCATAATTTTTCCAGAACTCCCCCAATGAAAATCAGCTTGATCTGCGAAGATCCCATTTGTATTTCCCACAAGGGTTTCATTTAAGATACGGTGACTCTCTTCTGTACCGGAATGGCTTACACCATCTGTAATCCGGTATAGATTATAGCCATCACCACAATTTGCGATCACATTGTGATGGGCATACAAGGCATGCTGACCGTGAATGCGTACGCCATAATCCTCACAGTGTTCAATTCGATTTCGTTCCAAAACAACTCTGAGCAGGTCGTCCTCCCAATCTAGATGTGATCCAAGTTGCGGATAGGCAATAATGCCATTTAACACAATTTCTATCCCGGAAATAAAGCCATTGATTTGATTGTCTACTATACGGATTGATGAAAACTCCTGGTGAATGCCACCATCACTTGGCGGTGCGAATTGAATGGCAATGGCCTGATCGTTTCCCGGTATCTCAAATTGACAGTTTGATATCTCCCAAACATCGGCAAAATGGCTATTGTTTGTATTACAGTAAACCCCAGCTGTTTGTATGTTCCTGAATACGCTATTGCGAATGTAAACATGCCCACCCAGGAGATCATAAAAGGGATCGCCAGGGGCAAATCCATAGTTGGCATCTTCAACTGAAATATCATTGATTGAGATGAAGGTGACTCCATTCATGGGCTGAATGGCTGTCTCAACATTCTTGATGACTACATGCTCAAAAACATCATTGTTAGGAACTTGTGCTAACTGGAGGCCTTTCCAGATAACGCCGTCTTCTCCTTGAAAGATTACCCGTTGTTCTTCAGTTCCAGCCAATTTAGATACATCATAAACACGGATAGTTGAATTTGAAGGCATGTCGAATCGGGTTCCGGCAGGAATTGTGCTCAGATTTGTAGTAATATCAACAAGATCATTTGCCTGAAGCGGGCCATAGCTGAGGGTGATACTTCCAGCTCCACTTACATTGACAAGATATTTACGGTAACCGACTGGGTTTGATTGTGACGTCAGGTTAACATCATTACTTAGGGAAAATTGCAGGTTTTTGAACGTTCCATCTTCAAAAATGGTGGCGGTACTCTGCAAATAAACACTATTTCCACTGCTCCAAACGCTTGCTTCACCCACTACGGTTAAATGATTGTAAATCGCTGTAGGGTTGGCACCGGTATTGGTAAATACAACCGCCGTTTCGTGCTGGTCTGCGTGTTGAAACGAAACATGATTGCCACTCCAATGGCTGAACACCTCGTACTCACCACCACCTTGATCAATGACCATGGGCGCACGCAGACGATAGATGGGGAGATCATCATCGAAATATTCATTCTGATCCAGAAATACCTGATAGCTACCATCTCCAGTCATTTCTGAAAGTGGACGAAACTCATTGGGCTGGATCCAATCAACTGGGTCCACGCCGGGTTCATCTATATTCTCCACATACCAGGGGTCGTGAAAATCAACATTCCATTCCGACACAATTGAAACCGTATTGTAAAGCTCAAAATAGGCCTCCTGGTCTTGCATACTGTGATAAACAAGGATTTCATTTTTTAGTGAATAAGTAACAGCTTCATCATACAAATCATCCGGTTTCCAGCTGTAGTGTTGCTTTTCCGTATCCATAAACATCTGGTGATCCGGTGTAATGGTAGAATACTGATTATTCGCCAGCGGAACAAACGAGCCACTCACCAGACCTGTTTGCCCACCTACTACAGAAAATCTAGAATTTGAAACATCCTCTCCATTAATAATATTGGAGACCTTAACATCAACCGTACCATTTTCAAATATTTCCAATAATTGTGCTGCCGTTGAAGCAGTAACTTCAGGATGATAATGAGATCCATCTTGCAGAATAATTTCATCAAATGGAGATGAGGTGTAGGTGATATTATAGTTTTCATCATATTCTACACCCACCAAGTCCAGGGAAGAGCGTGTTGGGATAAACACGGGATCAAAGTGTATATCAAATTCGTATGATCCAAGATTAATTCCCATATCATAATTCGCATAATAGGAATGACTTAATTCATACAAAGCCCCTGGCTCAATATCAATCACCGATGGTAGAATAGAAATAGTAGTTTCAGTATCATTAATAAATGTCTCAGCATGTACGGTAAACAAGGATGAATCCTTCATGCTTAAATCATAGGATGCATCGAGAGATCCATTTGAAACACCAACGTTATAACAATTATGAGGATATCCGTCCCCGTTTAAGGCATTTATTTCGGAATAGAAACTGTTATATTCTATTCCATGATGATTTGGCTCAATCGTATCAAAAGCATTCTGAAACAGAAGTTGCTTGGCTGCCATGCTTCCAAATAGAGTTTGTAAATCAGCTACTTCGGGTCTATCCGAAGCACTAATAAGCGTTTGTAGTTGGTAGTTAAAATTAGCTCCCTGTTGTGGTGAATCATAAGAAACAAAGATGCCAACATGATGGTCAATGCCCTGTTCTTCAGCACGTGCAAGGGCGTATCTACTAATAACACCTCCCATGGAAAGCCCTGTGAGATTAATTGGATAATTAGGACAGAGTTCATTTACTTTTTGTAAAGAGCTCATTAATACATCCGCATTATCTCGCATATCTGCTCCACCGTCAGAGAAATTTAGCAAGAAAACAGCATACTCGTCAGGATTGAGGGTCGTGTTAACCAAATCATAAGACAAATTATAGTACATATTTGGAAAATTTGTATTTAGTGGATCAAATCCTTCTACCATCAAAACAGGTTTTTTATTTGAGGGGCCATTGTCGTGAAACTGAACAAAAAAATCACTGTTATCATTGTTATAGACAACAGGATCGGCATAAACCCTAATGTCAGCATGCCCCTCTTCTTCGATTGTTTGCCCATTAAGATTTGAATACTCCACCTCGATTCTTATTTCTCGATTAATCAATAGGCCATTAGGTGGATCAGGATAATCATAACTTACAGTGATAACATTTGCATACGTCCAGTCTTGTTCCCATATGCCATCATTATTCATATCAACGCGAAATTTATTGGCATTATACCATTGGTTTCCCACTTTAACATTATAAGAATGCTTATCCTTATCTATGATAATTGTATAGTTCTGTTGGAAATCAAATGGGTCTTCAACAAGGAACCCAAGGTTGTTCCATTCACTGATTTCCGAATTGACAATCTTTACATTATGGCTTCCGCTTATGGGCTCCCCACCTGAAACATCCAGATTAAATTGAAGATTCTGGCTAAAAACCCCCGTTACAAATACCATTAAGTAAATCATATTTTTCAACATGATTCCTCCTTTGATGCCGAAGATTGATTGATTAGATTTATTTGCCGATTCTTCGACATAATGTCGGCGAATAAACTCGGTGACAGACCCCGTGTAAATGTTTTGAAGGCAATACACGGGGTCACCTTTTTTTATGTGCTAATTACTTGGCACAGAAAAACCTCTTATAACAATTCCTGATGACGAAGAGTTACCAATCAATACATCTCGACCAACAGCACAAACCATGTTTGAGTTTACATCTATTCCTGCTAATTCCACGTCTCCGGGTAGGTTACAGTCATATAATGACACACCATTAAAGTGCCAGATATTTGAATTTTGTCCTGAGAAGAAGATGTTATTACTGGCACTGCCATCCATATTATTGATATAGTCACCCCAGGCAATTTCAGGGGCGGGATAGATCATGAAATCATCTGGGTTTTCTGTATTGATTTGGTATAGGCCATGCATGGTAATGGCCCACAGGTCTTTGTTTGAATCTGTCCAGATACCGTTAATGGTTCCTGATATTTTATGCTCATCAAATTCAAGACATTCCGGAAAAGGACGCGTGAACCAGTGACTCCAGGTGTTATCATTCAAAGATAGAATAGTTGTTCCATGAGTTGCTGACATACCACTTGCCCATAGACTTATAGTGTTGTCCTCCGAGCCAATTCCACAAACATCTCGCAAGTTCGTATCTGTTCCGCTTTCCATTTTTGTGAACTCACTCCCGTCATAGTGGACAATACCTCCACCTGTTCCCACGAAGTACATGTTATTTGTGGAAGTACCCCACATAGCTTGGATAATGGAGCCACCTGGATAATTGTCATTTACCGGTGTGTACATATAATACTCATTCCCATCCCAGTGAACTGGTAGAGTACTTATGCTGAACCAAATATCATTTTCAGAAAAATAGTGTATTATACTCAGTGCTTGTGGATATCCTTGTGGTTCGATTAATATCATCTCCCACTCACTCCCATCCCAATGTGCGGCATTAAAGGTTTCCCAGCCAGTTCCGTTGAAGGTGGAGTCAGGGTCAGGTATTCGGATCTTTCCCACCACCCAGATATCATTTTCATTTACAATATGTACGTCGTTTAAAAGGCTTCCGTATGCCCCAAGGGTATCAATTGTCCAGGTAAAGTTGTGGCTCGTCGTGTCCCGTAAGCATTGCTGGGTGTTTTCATCCCAACTATACAGACTATCACACTCGCAGGAGTCTCCACTTTCTGTGAGATGGGCATTTTCGGTACAGACACAGGTGTCAGCGTTCAGGATCATCCCTTGGCCGCAGAGGGTTTCTTCAGGGGGGTTGGGACAGGCCACTATAATTAATAAGGAAAAAGGAAGGAGAAAGAAATACCAGTGTTTTGGGGTGGTTCGTTTCATTTTTTTTGTCCTTGTAATAAGCAACTGTATATTGCAGAAAGCTTTCAGCTTGTGACTTTTCATTATTTGTATCCAGTTGTGTGAATTGGTTTACTGTAGTTTAAATCTTTATTCATCTTATGCAACCAACTTTTTCTTACTGACCCCATGTAAACGTTTGCAAAGCAATACACGGGGTCACCTATTTTCATGTGCTAATTATCTTGCACAGAAAAACCTCATTCACCCCAATATCTTCTTGAGCCTGTATAAACAAAGCAGGGGGATAGACATTTGAGAATATTCGGTTTGTGTTTCAGTTTATTTCTCCCTTTAGATCAATAGGCTATATGTTGTCCTTGACGTTGTCAATGCATATTATCCATTGTTGCATGAATGAAAGAGCTATCACGTATCAACTACCAAACATCAGAAGGGTCTTACTTTATGAAACTGTTGCCGTGATCATTGAAGAGGGAGTTGCAAGTGTAACAATGAGGGGATTGCGGGGAAAGATTCTCGTGCAGAGGCTTATGTGGCTTGGAGGGCTGTCCACGGTCTTGCATCCTTACTCATCGAAGAACAAATTATGGCTCAAGTTGACATTGAAACACTCATGCGAAAAACCTCGCGTACGGTGTTAGCTGGAATGCTGATGCAAGACAACTAGATTTATGAGATATTATCCTCTGACGATGGGTTTCAGTCATAATGGCAGAGAAATTTTCGAACTCCCACTGCTAACTGAAAATCTATTCTGCTTAAATTTACACAAGATTATCATTTGTGAGAGATTTTGAAAATAGTTTGATCAAAAAGTTTTTTTTATTCGTATCCACACCTTTAACACACATATTTAACCTTGACTATAAATTTGAATACTAAAACAGGTTGACAAGAGTGAAAAACATGACAACAAATAAGAAATTAGCCATCATTGGTACAGGAAATATTGGAGCGTCCATCGCTGACGGATTACTCGACTCAGGAACTATCCTCGTTAAGGATTTGATTCTAACCCGGCGCAGACTCCATCGACTTGAAAAATATAAGGCCATGGGTATTCAAACGACTGCAGACAACCTTGAAGCTATTCAAGCAGCCAACACCATAATTATTTCAGTTGAACCGCAACAGATTGATGAATTGCTTGCTGAAATTGGTCCCGCCCTCGATCAAAAACGACACACCCTTATTTCAGTCGTAACGGGTGTCAGTATCGAGCAAATATTAAAGGGTGTGAACAAAGAAATTTCAGTGGTCAGAGCCATGCCAAATACGGCCATCTCTTTGCGTGAGTCCATCACTTGTTTGGCTTGTTCTGGAGAAGACAAAACGGCTTTGGAGCTTGGAAAATCAATTTTTGATACGGTTGGAGAAACAGTCATTATCGAAGAAGAACTTATGGGCTCAGCGACTGCTTTGGGAGCTTGTGGTATTGCCTTTTTCCTTCGTGCAATCAGGGCAGCCTCACAAGGTGGAATTGAAATTGGTTTTAATTCAGAAAAAGCACTATTGATTGCCGCCCAGGTCGCTAAAGGTGCGGCCAGTTTGATTCTGGAGCGAAATCAACATCCTGAGTCAGAGATCGATAAAGTCACCACCCCTAGAGGTGTCACTATCGCGGGCTTAAATCAAATGGAACATGAGGGCTTTAGCTCTGCCATGATCAAGGGTATTGTGACATCAGCTGAAAAAGCGCAGGGCTTGTATAAAACGGAAAATTAATCAAGGGTGTCAAACAGGTATTCTCTGAAATCTTTATAATTGTTGGGCATGACCGTCGCCTGTTTTTTGCGATCTAAATATTGGGCCAATTGAGGTGGAATGGTAACCGACTTGCCAATGACAGGTTCTATACTTTCAGGGAATTTGGCGGGATGAGCCGTTGAGATTACAACTCCCGTCCCCTTATATTGATTCACCTCACCATACTTTTGTAAGCCTAAAAAACCCACTGCTGTGTGGGGATCAATAATATAATTATGCTTTCTATAGATAGCCCCAAGCATATCTAACGTCTCGGCATCACTAAAACTCCAACTGCTAATCGCTTCTCTAATCTTTAAAACATCATCATCAAACAGATAGCGGATTCGAGCGAGATTACTCGGGTTGCCCACATCCATTGCATTAGAAATTGTATGGTCCGATGGTCGTGGATTAAAAGCTCCCTCGGAAAGATATTTTGGAAAAACATCGTTACTATTGGTCGCTGCTATAAAGTGGGTGATTGGCAGGCCCATTCTTTGAGCAAGTAACCCTGCGGTTAGATTCCCAAAGTTCCCACTCGGCACTGAAAAGGTGATCGAGTCAGAGTGATCCATCAATTGCCCAACAGTATAAGCATAGTAGAAGGATTGGGGAATCAGACGGGCGATGTTTATTGAATTCGCAGAAGATAGTTGGTGAGCTTTCCTTAATTCATCATCTGCAAAGGCCGTTTTCACCAGGAGCTGACAGTCATCAAAATTACCGGCCACTTCCAACGCATGAATATTTTGTCCTTGAGTCGTGAGCTGTTTCTCTTGTGAAGGGCTTACTTTTCCACTTGGATATAAAATAATCACCCTGATTCCGGGAACACCTAAGAACCCGTTGGCCACGGCACTCCCGGTGTCTCCAGAGGTTGCTACAAGGATTGTCAATTCCCGATCATCACCTCTTACCAGATAGGCCATAAGCTGGGCCATAAATCGAGCACCAAAATCTTTAAAAGCCATGGTCGGGCCGTGAAACGTTTCCAATACTGAGGTTTGAGCATCTATTTCAACCAGCTTAAGCGCAATGTCCATAGATTGATCAATAATTCTTTGGAGCTCATGCTTAGGAATATCCTCAGACAGAAAGGCTGAGGCCATCCGTTGCGATATCTCTTGAAAGGACTGCGAATTAAGACTCTTGATCATACCCGATTCAAGTGTGGGTACTTGCTCTGGCAAGAACAAGCCACCATCAGTTGGCATTCCAGATATTACAGCCTCTTTTAGGGAGACAGGAGAACTCTTAAGGTTTGTGCTGATGTATTTCATTTTAGGTGATAATTTCCCATAAGCTTTGGTATAAGACCTGTGATTCAGTCCCCTCCTGGGAAGGGACTATACTCCCTGGAAAAGAATATGATTATTCCACGACATGGGCACCCAGCTTACTGATACCCGATAGATAGCCATCACTTTCCAAATTTACTTTTTGAAAAGCTGATTGCATGGCTACACGTGCACTTCTAGCAATTTCTTCTGTTGCACATAAAGCGAACATGGATGGACCAGATCCAGAAATACCACATCCCAGTGCGCCCTTTTCCAAAGCAGCGGCTTTTACCTCGGCATAACCAGGAATCAGTTTGCTGCGATGAGGCTCAGCCAATTCATCTACCAGTGATCGACTAATGAGAGCAAGATCGCCGGTGAACATTCCTGTAATAAATCCAGAGATATGTCCCATCTGCCGAGTTGCTGATTTCATGGATATCTGTTGGGGTAAAATCTCACGAGCATCTCTAGTCCTAATCTGCATATGAGGGTGGACCAATGCGCAGGCAAAGGTCTTCGGCATATCTATGGTAATAATATCCAGAGGGTCCACTGACCGAACCAAACTGAATCCTCCCATCAATGAAGGAGCCGCATTATCCGCATGGGGAACCCCAGTCGCAACGCGCTCACTTTCAAGGACAAAGGGAAGCAAATCAATATTTGAGCCTGGTAATTCTAACAATTCTTTGACTGCCACCACTGCAGCAACTGCACTTGAGGCACTGGAACCCATCCCCCCTACAATCGGAACGCCCTTATCTATAACGAGATCAAGACCTACCTGTAACTGGTGGGCATCCAACAAAGCCTGAACTGCCACCCCAGCTGTATTTAAAGTTGGGTCGGTCGGTAATTTGTCGTAGGGATGCTTTAACGGGGCAATTCGGATTCCTCCACGATTTGAAACTGAGCAGGTAACGATATCTCCAGGTTTTTCCAGTGCAAATCCCAATACATCAAAACCACTGATGGCATTGGCTACCGTCGCTGGAGCAAAAGCACGGACAGATTGTTTCACTTGATGAATCCTTTTTCAACCAATAGTTCGGCTGACAATATTGCTCCTCCGGCTGCTCCCCGGATGGTATTGTGTGAAAGGGTAACAAACTTATAATCAAAGACTGTGTCCTCTCTTAAACGACCAACTGTAACGGCCATGCCCTTGTCATTCATGACATCTAGCTTGGGTTGGGGTCTGTTGTCTGCATCTTGATAAATAATAGGCTGGACCGGTGCTGATGGTAGATCCAACTCCTGGGGCAAGGATCTGAAATTATTCCAGATATCGAGGATCTCCTGATGGCTGGGAATTTTGTCTGCAAATTTAAGATTCAGGACAGCTGTGTGGCCATCCACGACAGGAACTCGGGTACAGGTCGCACTAATTTTAAGATGGGTGTCATTTTGAATGCCTAACGGACTTACAACACCGAGCACCTTCAATGGCTCATTCTCAGTTTTTGCCTCTTCACCACCGATATAGGGAGAAACATTCATTTTCATCTCTGGGGAGTTGATCGTCTGGTACCCGCCTCCTGAAAGTGCTTGTAGGGTGGTGACAATTAGCTGATCTACGGGATAACCAGCAAGTTCAAGTGCATAAATGGGCGTGAGATAAGATTGAATTGAGCAATTTGGCTTTGACATAACAAAGCCACCCTGTGAAAAGCCACGCGTGTCCTGCTGAATTTTGATCATTTCAGTATGCTCATGATTAATCTCAGGAATAAAAATTGGCACATCATCAGTCCATCGATTAGCAGAGCTGTTACTAATAAAAGGATACCCCTCTTTGGCGTACTGAAATTCCAGAGCACGTGTTTCACTTTTTTCTGGTAAGTCCATCCCGGAAAATACGCACTTTACAGCCTGGGGAATCAGCTCCATATCACGCACGTCACGAATGATCAGTCCCGCGATTTTTTCAGGAACGGGACCCTCCGCATACCATCTACCCTGCACCGCTTCGCGATATGATTTTCCTGCAGAACTTGGTGATGCTGCGATATCGACTATTTCGAACCAGGAGTGGTTTGCCAATAAATTAACATAATTTTGACCAACCATACCTGTGGCGCCCAGGATACTGACAGGAATTTTATCTTTTCTTACGTTCATTTTTAAATCTTTCATATCAGGTTTAAAAGGATCTCCAAGTTTACAAATTGCACATCAAAGCACGGGTACGTTGTATCGGCCACAACACCATGGATGTTAGTCTTTGCGAGACCCGTAAGGACGTAGCAATCTCCAACGCTTCACCCCTGATTCTGGAGATCGCTGTCCCGAGGATGCTCTCGGAACAAAGACGCACATATGCATTTGAACCTTCACTTGAATTTAGATACTTCCAAAAAACGTGGTGTGCAATTTCTGCATGACTTTTACCTCATCCTCTTTTGCAACAACGATTGAAATATTTCGTTCAGACGATCCCTGTGCAATTGCCACAACATTAACTTCCATTTCCCCCAATGCATTGAAAACTTTTCCTGCAATGCCTGGTGTGTGACGCATATTTTCACCAACGACGGCGACAATACAGAGTTCATCCTCAATCATAATACTGGCGATATGCTTGGCTTGAAGCTCAAACTTAAATTCATCTTCAAGCGCTGACTTTGCAATTGGAGCTGCTGTTGGTTCCACGGCAAAACAAAGGGACTGTTCGCTGGAAGCCAGAGAAATTAGCATTACTCCCACATTACTATTGGCCATTGCTTGAAATATTCTACCGGTTAGCCCTGTTTTGCCAATCATCCCACTGCCCTGAATGCGAATGAGTGATATGGCATCCAAACTGGATATTCCCGTAATCCGATAACTTTCATCCTGAGCATCTTGATTAATCAGCGTACCTGGAAAAGTGGGCTTAAATGAGTTTTTAATCCAAATAGGAATACCCAATTCCATGGCTGGTCGAATGGTGGGCGGGAAAATGACTTTCGCCCCAAAATGCGACATCTCCATAGCATCTTTGTAAGTCATAGCGGGAATTGATTGGGCAGCTGGAACTTGACTTGGATTAGCGGTCATAATCCCATCTACATCGGTCCAGATTTCAATTTCATCAACTTTTAGAGTAGCGCCAAAGATAGCAGCTGTATAATCGGAGCCACTGCGTCCCAGAAGCGTTGTTTCACCCTGTGTATTGGCAGCAACAAATCCTGTGATAATCGCTGTACCTTTAATTGAACCAAACTGTTTTTGAATATTCTGACTGGTTAAATTGAAGTCTACGACTCCAGCAGCATAATTGTCATCAGTGACAATAGAAAGTCTCGCATCAACAAAACAGGCTTCAACACTGCGCTCCCTGAGTCCTTCACTGATGATCCTTGCCGAAAGTCGCTCGCCGTAACTCAGAATTTGACTGTTGGTCTTTGGTGCAACATGGCGGACAAGATATACGCCACGTAAAATTTCACTCAAGCGAGAAGTATACTTTTGTATTTTTTCTCTAAGATCAGCCTGGCGCTTGTCATGGGTTAATGCTGCAATCATATCCTCATGTTTTTCGACAAAAGCATCAAACATAAGGGTGTATTGATCATCCGCGGCCCCAGCCAGATCAATCATCTGAATCAACTGATTGGTAACTCCTCCAAATGCTGAAACAACGACTGCGGGTGGATTCACCGCGCCTTCAGCAATGACCAAATCAAGAACAGCGTGAACCCTTTCAGGGGTTGCGATGGAACTCCCACCAAATTTTAAAATTTTCATAATATTACCTAACTTTTGGCTAGCATGAGCCTAGATCAGACTGTGAGTAGACATGTAAACCACTCTTCGTCATCCCGAGCAGAGGATGTTTTTATTTCGCATCAATTATTGTCCATCAAACAGAAGTAAGCCACTTGCTATACTGTGGTAATTTACCATGTACCAAATCAAAATACATGGCCTGTAATTTTTGAGTGAGTGGTCCCCGACCGCCATTTCCGACCTGTCTACCATCCACCTCTCTAATGGGCGTCACTTCGCTAGCTGTTCCGGTAAAAAAAGCTTCATCAGCACTAAAAAGTTGCCCCAGAGAAAGGCGACTAACTTTAACTCTGATATCATTATCACGAGCCAGTCCAATAATCGTATCTCGGGTAATCCCCATGAGAATTGAAGAATCTTCTTCGTTAGTATATATCGTTCCATTCTTCACCAGAAAAATATTTTGCCCGGCACCCTCAGCAATGGTTCCCTCTTGATTAAGCAACAATGCTTCTGCAAAACCTTTTTCATGAGCGTCCTGAACAGCAAGCATGGAGTTCAGATATTGGCCATTTGCCTTCGCTATAGTTGGGAGTGAGCTGGAATGAAATTTTCGCCAGGGAGAAACAGTGATTCTAACACCTTTTTCCAGTGCTTCCTGTCCCAAATAGGCTCCCCAATCAAAGGCACCGATTGAAAAAACAATGGGGCAATTCCTGGGATGAACACCCAGAGTATCATACCCATAAAAAGCAACGGGTCTGATATAACCGTTCTCTATGCTATTTTCCCGCACAATATCGATACATCCGTTCGCAATCTCGGCCGGGGTAAAGGGAATATCCATTCTGTAAATTTTTGCAGAGGTGAACATCCGTTCGATGTGCTCATACAGTTTAAACAGAGCTGGACCATCTTCAGTTTGATAGCATTTAATTCCCTCGAAAGTACCACTTCCGTAATGAATTCCATGGGACATTACGTGGGTCGTAGCCTGATCCCAGGGTACAATTTCTCCGTTAAACCAAATTTTTTCACAATGACTTGGCATATTCCTAATTCCTATTGCTTGATGTTTTTATTCTTAATTTCTGATTTTAATAATTTGTAGTTCAAACTATCGACAAGTGCCTGCCAACTCGCTTCAATAATATTCTGAGACACGCCAACTGTGGACCAGCGACTCAGTCCATCTGTGCTTTCGATTAGTACACGCACGGCTGCAGTTGTTCCTTTTTTACCATTTAGGACCCGCACCTTATAATCTGAGAGATGAACAGTGGAGAGCTGGGGATAAAACCGAACAAGGGCCTTTTGGAGGGCTTTATTCAATGCATTCACTGGACCAACACCATCTGCAGCAGTATGTTCAATTTCACCATTGACTCTAACTTTCAGCATGGCATCAGCCAGGTTATGGGCATCCCGTTCATAACTTACGATTACCCTGGAATCAACCACTTCAAAAAATGGCGAGAAATTCCCCATCTGTTCTTGTAAGATCAACTCAAATGAAGCTTCTGCAGCTTCAAATTGATAGCCCCCATGCTCCATCTCTTTGATTCGGTCAACAATTTTTCCGGGTAAAGTTCCTTGATCACCGAGCAGGTCCAGACCTAATTCAGAAGCCTTATACCTGATATTACTACGACCCGATAAATCTGAAACCAATACGCGCTGCTTCCCACCTACAATTTTCGGATCGATGTGTTCATACATCCGACTATCGGTCATTACGGCGCTTACATGAATACCACCTTTATGGGCAAATGCTGAGCGTCCCACAAAAGGTGCTCTATCATCTGGATGGAGGTTCATGATTTCGAAGACATAATTGGCCAGTGGAGTAAGTTGACGAAGATCAACTTTCTGCTTTAGTTCTAGATCAAGCTTTAGAAGTAGGTTCGGAATAACTGTACTCAAATTTGCGTTGCCACAACGCTCACCCACTCCGTTCATGGTTCCTTGAACATGAATGGCTCCATTTTGAACCGCTACTATTGAATTCGCTGCGGCCATCCCAGCATCATTGTGAGCATGAATTCCGATGGGAAGATCGAATTTCTCGAAGACTTGTTTGGTCGCTTCAGCAACAATATCAGGCATGGTTCCACCATTGGTATCGCAGAGGACTAAGGTGTCTGCTCCTCCAGCCTGGGCTGCTTCGAGCATGCGCATGGCAAACTCGGGAGAATCACTATATCCATCGAAGAAATGCTCAGCATCAAAAACAACTCGACGACCCTGCTGCACCAGGTAAGCAACAGACCTTTCAATAAGATCAGCGTTTTCCTCTGGACTAATTTTGAGACCCTTTTCAGCATGAAGGCGCCAAGTCTTACCAAAAATAGAGACCACTTCAGTATCTGCCTGCAATAATGCATTCAGATTTGGGTCTGATTCAACTTTACTCAGCTTACGCGCCGTAGAGCCAAAGGCACAGATTTTAGCTTGTTTTAGATTTAGGTGTTTTGAGCGCTCAAAGAATTCCTGATCACGGGGATTACTGCCCGGCCATCCACCTTCAATAATACTGACACCAAATTCATCCAAACGTTGAGCTATATGTAATTTATCATCCACGGATAAATTGATACCTTCACCTTGAGTACCATCCCGAAGTGTTGAATCAAATATTTCTATCTGTCGTTTTGACATCTAAATCACCTCTTTGAACAACCAGGGTTTTGCTTGACGATGTTGCTTTTCAAAAGTTGCTATTTCTGCTTTATAGGATAGGGTCTTTCCTATTTCATCTAATCCATTGATCAAACAATATTTACGATAGTCGTCCAGTGCAAAAGGAATGGAGATACCTGAATCTTTTGTGATCAATTGAGACGCCAGGTCAACCTTTAGACTGAAACCTGGTTCTGCTTCAACGGCACGAAACAAATCTGCAATCTGATCTGATTTCAGTACGATTGGTAAAATCCCATTTTTGAAACAATTTGAGTAAAATATATCTGCAAAACTTTCAGCAAGAATAACTTGAAAACCGTAGTCTAGAATAGCCCAGGGTGCGTGCTCCCGACTAGAGCCACATCCAAAATTTGCCTTTGTTAATAAAATAGAGGCACCTTTGTAACGGTTATCATTCAATACAAAATCTGTATTTAGGGGTCTACCACTACAGTCCTGTCCTGGTTCTCCATGGTCTAAATAGCGCCATTCATCAAATAGATAGGGGCCAAATCCAGTTCTGTGAATTGACTTAAGAAATTGCTTGGGGATAATTGCATCCGTATCCACGTTTGCTCTGTCCAATGGGGCAACCAGGCCCTTAACTGTTTTAAATGCCTTCATATCAATTTCCGTATTCGCTTGAGATGTTCGTGATGTGACCATTGATGGCTGCCGCCGCAGCCATAGCAGGACTCAACAAATGGGTTCTTCCTCCAGGGCCTTGACGACCTTCAAAATTTCTATTTGACGTAGAAGCACAACGTTCCCCTGGTTCTAGACGATCATCGTTCATGGCCAAACACATGGAACATCCTGGCTCCCGCCATTCAAAACCAGCTGAGAGAAATATTTTATCCAGGCCTTCTGATTCAGCCTGTGCTTTTATGGGACCAGAACCTGGCACAACCAGAGCCAACTTTATGTTTTTTGCGATGGTTCGACCTTGGATTATACCTGCCGCTTCACGCAAATCCTCAATCCGAGAATTAGTACAAGATCCAATAAATACCTTATCAAAAGTAATCTCTGTTACAGGCATACCTGGTTTCAGCCCCATATATTTTAGAGCACTCCTCACTTGATCTGCCTTGGGGTGTCCTTCTGGATCTGGCACCGTTCCATCAACCGACACAACCATTTCTGGTGAGGTTCCCCAGGTGACCATCGGCTGAATATTTGATGCTTGTATAACGAGTGTTTTATCAAACGTGGCATCTGTATCTGAGTGTAAGGTTTGCCAATAATCAACAGCCTGTTTCCACTCGTCGCCCTTGGGGGCAAAATTACGACCATTCACATAATTGATGGTGGTTTCATCCACGGCGATCATCCCAGCCCGTGCTCCTGCCTCAATGGTCATATTGCAGACTGTCATCCGGCCTTCCATGCTCATATTTTGGATGGTTTCACCACCAAACTCAATGGCATAACCTGTTCCACCGGCTGTGCCTAGCTCACCAATGATAGCTAAGATCATATCTTTTGGAGTAACTCCTGGCTTGAGCTGACCATCCACTCGAATCAACATATTTTTTGATTTTTCCTGAACCAAACTCTGAGTTGCCAGCACATGCTCAACTTCAGAAGTTCCAATTCCAAATGCGAGCGCCCCTAGAGCACCATGTGTGGATGTATGTGAATCGCCACAGACAATGGTCATTCCAGGTAAAGTGATTCCCTGCTCTGGTCCAATGACATGGACAATACCCTGTCTTGAATCAGACATATCAAAATTTGTGATTCCAAGATCCCTGGTATTATTGGCTAGGGTGTCAATCTGAAGTTTAGAAATGGGGTCTTTAATTCCCTGTTCACGGTCTTTGGTGGGAATATTGTGATCTGGCACGGCGACATTTGCACCCGTTCGCCAGGGCTGTCGCTGATTCAACCGCAAACCCTCAAAAGCCTGGGGAGAAGTGACTTCGTGGATCAAATGTCGATCGATGTAGAGCAGGCTTGTGCCATCTTCGTTGCGACGAACTTCATGATCATCCCACAGTTTATCATAAAGAGTTTTTGTGTTCATTAGTTTGTTTCTCCAGTGGCCAGCTGTTTTGCCTGGTGCTGATTTAAGGCTTCCAAGTATGCTTTTGCGCTGGCTTCAATGGTATCCGTTGACGTCCCACGACCCGTGTAAGTCACACCTTCATGGCGCAAACGCAGAGTCACTTCACCCAATGCACTTTTGCCTCCGGTGATAGACCTTACTTGATAATGCTCCAGGTTGAATTGTTTTCGAATACCCAATGCTCGCGCAATAGCACGAAAACAGGCTGCAACAGGTCCATCTCCAATTGCAGAATCTTCATAAGTTTGATCAGGAGTATCTATTCGAACAATGGCAACAGGGACTGTCGTGGTCCCTAAGTTTACATGGAGATAACTCAAGCGATAATAGCCTTCTTCCTGTTCAAAAACGTCACCCATGATGACTCTTAAATCTTCATCATAGACTTCTTTCTTTTTATCAGCTAATTCTACAAACTGCGCATAAACATCATCCAGTTGTTCTTTCTCGATCTGATAACCCAAAGCGTTTAGTCTGGCTTTTAGGCCATGACGACCTGAGTGGCGACCCAATACGATTTTACTCTCTGTAATGCCCACTGAACCGGGTGTCATAATCTCATAGGTGCCCCGATTCTTCAAGACCCCATCCTGGTGAATTCCAGACTCGTGAGCGAAAGCATTCTCCCCCACGATAGCTTTATTCGGTTGGACCAGGATACCTGTATATCCTGATACCATTCTACTGGTATTCATAATTTCTTCTGTTTTGATATCCGTATGACAATCCCAAAGGTCAGCGCGTACTTTTAGCGCCATGACAATTTCTTCCAGAGAAGCATTCCCTGCACGTTCGCCCAAGCCATTCACAGTACACTCTACCTGTCTGGCCCCATTAGAGATTGCAGAAAGAGAATTGGCTACAGCCAAACCCAGGTCATTGTGACAATGTACACTGATCACTGCTTGCTCAATATTGGCGACCTTCGCTTTTAGATCGGCAATCTTTTGTCCAAATTCGGCGGGAAGCGTATAGCCCGTGGTATCAGGAATATTGACGGTGGTAGCGCCAGCAGCTATGACTGCTTCAATTATCTCGGACAAATAATTCATATCCGTGCGACCGGCGTCTTCAGGAGAGAACTCCACATCATCTGTAAATGTTTTGGCAAAGGCAACCGCGTCACAGGCCATTTTGATGACAGTCTTTTGTTTTTCTCTTAAATTTTTTCCATAGCGAGCATTCCCAAACTTTTGGGAGATATGAATATCAGAGGTGCCCATAAAGGTATGTATGCGATATCGCTCTGTATGCTCCAGAGCTTTCCGAACTGAATCAATATCCGGTTCAAGCGCTCGGGCTAAACCAGTAACGATTGCCGAAACTTCTCCACCAATCCTTTGAACTGCGTCAAATTGAGTGGGTGATGAAATGGGGAATCCAGCTTCGATGACATCCACACCAAGCTTATCCAACTGTCGGGCAATTTCTACTTTTTCAAAGAGGGTTAGGGAGGCCCCTGGTGATTGTTCACCATCTCTTAAAGTGGTGTCAAAAATTATTATTTTTTCGTTCATTTATCCATCCGATCAACTTTAGAATTCATTTATGTCTTTCTGGGCGAGTGCAAGGACGTGAAAAATCTCAGATTTATGTCGAGGGGGAGATCCTTCGCTCCACTCAGGATGACGCGAGCGAACACTAAACTCTTTCCTTATTCAGTTTTTTGATAACTAAATCACGCATTTCGGTTGTATTCACCAACTGATCACCTTCTTGAAACAATTCCTGTGTGCGAAATCCATCTTCCAATACTTGGGCTACGGCATTTCTCAGAGCTTCTCCTGCTTCAGGTAAATCCAGGGTATAGCTTAACATCATGGAAACCGACATGATCATGGCCAGAGGGTTGGCTTTATTTTGTCCTGCGATGTCTGGAGCAGAACCATGAACAGGTTCATAAAGGGCATATTTCTCACCCAAACTGGCAGAGGGTAACATTCCCAGACTTCCTGTAACCATGGCTGCAATGTCGCTGAGAATATCCCCAAAAAGGTTTCCGGTTACGATGACATCAAATTGTTTGGGAGAACGAACCAATTGCATGGCTGCATTATCTACATACATGTGATCCAGCTCTACATCAGGGTAATCCTTATGAATTTCTATCACAATGTCCCGCCAGAACTGTGAAACATCCAACACGTTTGCCTTATCAACAGAAGTCACCCGGCCACACCGTTTCCGAGCCAAATCAAAAGCTACTCGGGCAATCCGTTCCACTTCTTCACGCTCATAAACCATGGTATTCCAGCCCTTGGACTGATCAGCTCCTTTAGGTGATCCAAAATAAATGCCACCGGTTAATTCACGAACGACCATGATATCCACGCCAGATACGATCTCCTCGCGTAGGGAAGAAGCACTGGTGAGGGCAGGAAAGACCATGGCTGGTCTTAAATTGGAATAAAGCCCTAAACCGCTTCTTAAACCCAACAGTGCCTGTTCAGGTTTTTGACTTTGTGGTAAGGATTCCCAATTTGGACCGCCGACCGCACCGAGGAGGACGGCATTTGATCGGCGGCACATGTCCAATGTTTTTTCAGAAAGTGGTGCGCCAGTTGCATCAATTGCACATCCACCAATCAGAGCTTGCTCAAATTTGAATTCCACTGATTCCATCTCTCCAATGGTCTTCAAGACAGCCTGAGCGGCATCCATAACCTCTGGGCCAATGCCATCTCCCGGTAAGACAGCAATTGTAAAAGACTTCATTCTGCTTACCCCTGATTCCCAATAAAGCTCATCATGCCTCGAAGTTTTTTACCGACCACTTCAATGGGATGCTCACGATTTTCCTGACGGAGTTGCTCAAACTTATGTTGACCTCCAGCAGATTCTGCGAGCCATTCCTTAGCAAAAGTTCCATCCTGGACTTCCCCAAGAATAGCCTTCATTCGCTTTTTCGTATCAGCATCAATGACACGTGGACCACGGGTCATGCCACCATATTCAGCGGTTTCGCTGACTGAGTAATTCATTCGGGAAAGGCCACCTTCATAAAACAGATCAACGATAAGTTTCAATTCATGCATACACTCGAAATAGGCCAGGTCCGCGGGATAACCCGCTTCGGTCAGTGTTTCAAATCCACATTTTACCAAATCAGCAACACCACCACACAGCACAGCTTGTTCACCAAAAAGATCGGTTTCAGTCTCATCTTTAAAGTTGGTTTCCAAAGCACCAGCACGGGTACAGCCAATTCCCTTGGCCCAGGCAAGAGCAGTCGCTTTGGCCTGACCATCGGCATCTTGCTCCACAGCGATCAGGCAAGGTACACCGGCCCCTTCTTGATAAGTCCTACGCACCAAGTGCCCTGGACTCTTGGGGGCAATCATCACCACATTGATATGGGCTGGTGGCACAATCTGCTTATAATGAATATTGAATCCGTGGCCAAAAGCCATCGTGCTCACGCCAGATAAATGGGGAGCAATCTCTGCATCATAAATAGCTTTCATGGTTTGATCTGGGAGCAAAAGCATCACCACATCAGCCGATGCAGTTGCTTCAGCAATGGTCTTAACTTCCAGTCCAGCCTCTTCTGCTTTTTTCCAGGAGGCGCTCTCTTTTCTCAGACCAACACAAACATCTATGCCTGACTCTTTCAAGTTGAGTGAGTGGGCATGTCCTTGACTTCCATAACCCAGAACTGCACATTTTTTTCCTTTGAGCAAAGCCAGATCGGCATCTTTATCGTAATAAGCGTTTACCATGATTTAATTATTCCTTTTAAAATTTAATGATTCTGAAAAATAAGTCCTCGCCAAACATTCTAAAGTTATCCTTGTCTGGATTATCTGGTGATGAATGTGGTTCAAGCACAATTGTATAATTCTGCTGAGAGTATCTATTCCCTGTTCTTCATCCTTCGAGAGCCTCAGGAAGACACCCCTTTGATTTTCTCCCTTTAATTGATCCAATCCGTCAAACTTGTGACGGGTACATATTTCATGTACTCCACCGATAGCATGCATCAGGAAGACTTTATTGGAGTATTCGGTGGTTAAGTAATTCATCACAATCAGATTTATTGTAAGGCACTTTGGATTTGGGATGTAGTCCAGGCTTGATCAGTGGTCATCATATCAAGTTTGGCTTTCAATTCTTCGTGGCTTCCTCGTCGCATGGCCATTTTCCCACTGCGCATGAGTTCCACAATCTCAAAACTTTTCAGGCGTTTTATGAAAGAACTAATTTCCATATCGTAGCCAGTGGCCTCAATGATGACTGCTCCTTCTTCAGAATCGATGATCTTAGCGCCATATTCACGCGTAAGCAAATCCAGGGCAACGCGATCTCCGTTGGAAACCGAAACTTTGGCAAGCAAATATTCCCGAATCACAGCAGGGACATCGGTAACATCTTCTACCGTATAGGCATTGACCAGCTTCTGAATATTTCGGGCCATATTAACGCGGCGATGACTATCTGATTCATCAGTTACGATGGTCATTCGACTTAAGCCAACACGCTCTGTGGCTCCAACGACCAAACTTTTGATGTTAAAATTGCGTCGCCTGAGTAGTGAAACGATTCGGTTCAATACACCTGGCTCATCTTCAACAAAGGCAACAATTGTATGTTCTGATTTTTGCATGTTTCGCTCCTATACATCCATATCTGTAAATTGTTCTTCGGTCAGGGGGCGCTGATACATATCATTAAGATCTGCACCGGCAGCAACCATGGGATAGACCATCTCCATTGGTTCAACCACAAATTCTATTAAGGTCGGTCCAACATGCGCCTGAGCTTCAAGCACAGTTGAGATCACGTCCTTACGTTCTGTCACACGGTATCCTTTAAGTCCATAGGCTTCGGTAATTTTCAGGAAATCAGGACTGGATATAGGGGTTTGACTAAACCGGCTTTCGTAAAACATTTCCTGCCATTGGCGCACCATCCCTAAATACCCATTATTGATGAGTGCAATATTGATATTGGCATTTTCCTGGACTGCCGTGGCCAGCTCAGCAATGGTCATTTGAATACCTCCATCTCCTACAACAAGCCAGATTGGTTTGTCTCGGTTAGCGAAGCTCGCACCAATGGCCGCTGGAAGACCATACCCCATAGTCCCCAAGCCACCTGAGGTTAAAAGTGAGTTCTGATGATCCTGATAATAGTACTGGGCGACGGTCATCTGATGTTGTCCTACATCAGTCACCATGAGGGCGTTTCCTTGAGTTGCTTCCCAAAGATCTCGAATAACAAAGGCACTATAAAACTCATCAGATTTCCGATTTAGAATATCTTTTGTTTTGGAGATTTTCATCCACTCTTTGATCTGAGCAGCCCAGGTATCATGTTTAACTTCTTTAACCTTTGGCAACAGGGCAGTCAGAACCGTTCGCAGGTCCCCGCGGATTGGCACATCAACAATTACGTTTTTGTTAAGCTCTGTTGGGTCAATATCGATATGAACCTTTTTCGAGTTTGGTGAATAAGTCTCGAGTTTCCCGGTTACCCGATCATCAAAACGCATTCCACAAGCAATCAGTAAATCGGCTTCCTGAATGGCATGGTTTGCCCAGTACGCACCATGCATTCCCATAAACCCGATACATTTGGGATGACTGGCAGGAATCCCACCGATACCTAACAAAGTAACAGAAACGGGGATATCTGCCTTTTCTGCCAAGGCAATGAGCTCCGCGCTGGCTCCTGAAAGCAGGACACCATGTCCGGCTAATATGACTGGATTTTTTGCTTCACTAATCATTTGAGCTACTTCAGCTAACTGGTCCTCAGAGGCCCTTACTTTGGGATTATAACCAGGTAGAATATTACGTGTTTCCGGGTATAAAAACTCAATGCTTTCATTTTGGACATCTTTTGGAATATCAATAAGTACGGGACCTGGACGTCCGGAACGCGCGATATAAAAGGCATCCTTAATAATGCCCGCCAACATCGTGATATCATTCACTTGATAGCTGTGTTTTGTGAGAGGAATCATAGCTCCTAATATATCCGTTTCTTGAAAAGCATCACTTCCAAGAGATGCTCTTCCAACCTGGCCCGTGATACACACCATGGGGATGGAGTCCAACATGGCTGTGGCAACACCGGTGATCAAGTTTGTAGCTCCTGGGCCTGATGTAGCCATGGCTACACCAACTTCTCCACTGGCACGTGCATATCCATCGGCTGCATGAGCTGCGCCTTGCTCATGTCTGGTTAACACATGATGAATTCTGTTACTGTAGGTTTTTTCCAGGGCATCGTATATGGGGATATTCGAGCCACCAGGATAGCCAAATACAACTTTAACTTTTTCCTGGATCAGACATTCCCAGACAATTTCAGCGCCACTTAACACTTTCGCTTTACCTTGGATACTTTGTTGATTCATTTTAAAACTGCTCCTGTATTAGCTGAGGTTACCATGCGGGCGTATCTCGACAGGTAGCCTGATTTTATCTTTGGTTCAAACGCTGGCAAAGCTGCCAGTCGTTGAGTTATTTCAGTTTCAGTGAGATCCACTGAGATTTGACGATTGGGAATATCAATAGTGATAAGGTCACCGGCTTCGACAGCGGCTATCGGTCCACCTGAAGCTGCCTCTGGGGAGATATGTCCAACACAAGCGCCCCTAGTTCCCCCAGAAAATCTTCCATCTGTGATTAGGGCTACCTTACTGCCTAAACCCATTCCCATAATCGCACTTGTTGGCGCCAACATCTCCGGCATACCAGGCCCTCCCTTGGGTCCTTCATAACGGATGACAACCACATCACCGGGTTGAACTTCATGGGCTTTTATGCCGAGGACAGCATCTTCTTGAGTATGATAGATTCGAGCAGGACCTGTATGGGTCATCATTTCAGGATCAACAGCACCTGTTTTAATGACAGATCCATCTGGTGCTAAATTTCCAAAGAGAATCGCCAATCCACCCTCTTGAGAATACGGATTTTCCACAGACCGAATGACTTCATAATTTTTTATTTTAGCTGACTTGATCGTTTCACCTAAAGTTTTACCACTCACTGTAGGGCGAGATAAGTCCAGCAGGCCATCGATTTTTGATAACTCGTTGAGGATAGCTGAGATACCTCCAGCATTGTGGACATCTTCCATGTGAACCAGGTTAGTGGCAGGACTTACTTTACAGAGATAAGGTGTTTTACGGCTCAGGACATTCAGTTCATTGAGATCAAAATCAATTTCTGCTTCCGCAGCAGCAGCCAAGGTGTGCAATACGGTATTGGAACTACCTCCCATGGTCATATCAAGAGCAAATGCATTGAGTATGGTTTCTCGGGTAACGATATCGCGCGGTTTGATATCCTGCTCAACCAGTTTCATAATGGATCGGGCAGTACGATGAACAAGATCCAGCCTGTTTTCATCCACAGCCAACATGCTGCCATTACCAGGCAAGGCCAGGCCAAGAGATTCCATGAGGCAGTTCATAGAATTGGCTGTAAACATCCCAGAACACGATCCGCATGTGGGACAACCCTGCAGTTCCAATTCTTTCAACTGTTCATCATTAATCTTACCCGCTTGATGCTCTCCAATCCCCTCGAACACGGAGATAAGATCAACGACTTTACCATCTTTGGTAACACCGGCTTTCATGGGGCCACCTGAAACAAAGATTGCCGGGATATTCATGCGTAAAACGGCCATCAACATGCCAGGGACAATCTTATCACAGCTGGAAATACAAACCAGGCCATCCAAACGATGGGCTTCAGCCACAGTCTCAAGGCTATCTGCAATGAGCTCACGGCTGGGCAATGAATAACGCATGCCAAGATGTCCCATGGCAATACCGTCATCAACACCGATGGTATTAAATTCGAAGGGTACGCCACCAGCCTCGCGAATAGCAGCCTTGGCCACTTTCCCAAACTCTTGTAGATGTACATGACCGGGAATCAAGTCGATGTAAGAATTGGCAACACCAATGAAGGGCTTGTCAAAGTCAGCATCTTCCTTGATGACCCCTGTTGCACGCAAGAGGCTTCTATGGGGAGCGCGTTCGAATCCTTTTTTGATGAGATCTGATCTCATATTTCTTCATTCCTTCAGTTCTGGGCTACACTGAAGCCTGATGAAGAATCATCAATCAGGTATAGAGTATTTAGTCGGGGGTTAGCCGCCTCTCTGCTCGATCCTGATTGTTTGTGAATTCTATCAGGCGGTCAGAGCGGCGTTGATAATAATAAGGACGAGGACTAGAATGAGACCAGTAATCGTACTTAGTATTTCACCTGTAAGAATTGATAATCGGTCGAGATGTAATGCCAAGGCAGAGTTTTGCACCTGCTCTGGGGCATTTTGAAAGGACTGATATATATTCTTACGACTCATGGCTTTTTAACCTGATGTATTCTATCTCGGAACCAACATGAGTTGCAAACTCTTTTTTAAGAAAGTTTGTTAATCTTGAATATTAACTAAGATGGACTCACAGCACTTTGGGTTTGGTTTGTATTTATCTGGAATACTTACTTCAAGTATTTCGGTAAACGCCTACTGTTTAATGGCTAAGGTCAAGTGCAGCCTGTATGCTCTGGCTAGCTTTGGTTTCTTGATTCACTGCAACCTGTTCATGTTATTGATGTGACGCCACCATTCGCGACTACTTCACATCTCGACCATATTTGTTTTTATCCATATCCTTGGAGGGGGGCGCCATTTGCCAATATTTTGTTGAATTAGATGAGTTTAGCGTAAGTATTGGCCGCTCTAATGGTTCTAAGACGTTTTGATTGGTAATGACTTATTGGGAAGCGAATCCTGGAGTAAGAGTGTCCTGCGCTTTAGCAGCTTGTTGGAATTACATTTATATCGATCGAAAGTGGTGTACCTGTTTATGAATAAGAGCTGACTTTGTATCCATTGCTATATCCAGGTCATAATCCATTTGAAGTCCGAGCCAGAAAGTGGCAGAGTTCCCAAAATATATTGATAAACGTAAAGCGGTATCAGCAGTGATACTTCTCTTTCCGTGAATGATCTCATTAATTCTTCGTGGAGAGACACCAAGATCTCTTCCAATTTGGTTCTGACTAATACTCATAGGTTTCAGAAACTCTTCAAAAAGGATTTCGCCTGGATGGATTGGGGTTATTCTTTTAATTCTCATCTTACACTCCTAATGATAATCGACAATTTCAACTTCATGAGCGCTTCCATCTTTCCAGACAAAACAAAGTCTCCATTGTTGATTGATCCGAATACCGTGTTGTCCCTTTCGTTTATCTGAGAGAGCTTCAAGTCTATTGTCAGGTGGTACTCTTAGATCCTGAATTGTCGAACTTCGATTCAACATTCTAAGCTTACGAAATGCAACTATTTGAATATCAGTCGGAAGTTTCCTTGAGAATTGGCGAGAGAATATCTTCTCTGTTTCTTTGCATTTAAAGCTCCCTATCATTTCAAGCTCAACATATAACGAATAACGTTATGCGGCAATACAATTGTAGTTTCATGGTCTGCCCAATATGGTGTTATGCGGTCCGTATAACACCATCAGTTAGAAACACCAATCATAACCCAAGTGTGCACTTTATGATATTTATTCTGCAAAGGAGCCAATAGCTCAAAAATTGCAGTCAGCATAAATGGCTGTTATTAGTGGTGTTCTGATCTCGTATGGTATATCTTGTCTAGGATGAAACAATAATGGGGAAGAGTCTTGTCACGAAAGATTATTGCTCGACGCACACTAGCTGGAGTCAGATGTGAGTAACTGCATGGCACCTACCATTCAAGTAAAATTAAGGCCTAAAAGGATAATCAAGCGACTAACATTTATTCTGCTTGCTTGTACCTTTTCAACAGGTCAATCGCAAAATTCATTTGAAATTACGGGTTCAATTATCGACAAGATGGGGCAACCCGTTGATAATGTGGAAGTGTCATATCTGATTAATGAAACAGGGGTCATTGCGTCAATACTTTCTAATTTGGCAGGTGAATTTACCCTTGAGGTTGATACAAGCCCTATAGATCCTGAACCAAATGTCCCTAATCACACCTATCTCGGGCTAAATTTTCCAAATCCATTTAATCCCGGTACGACTATCCCATTGCAAACAAATGAAGCAGGGATTTTCACTATTTACGATGTGAATGGTAGACAGGTATCCTCTATTAGCATCGAAAAACCTGGTGAGTTCACCATACACTGGGGTGGACAAAATCAAACAGGTGATTCTTCACCTGCCGGTCTATACATCTACAATTTTCGAACTGCATGTACGAGATATACCAGAAAAATGGTTCTGCTCGATAATAGTGGAGTGTCTGGTCTCAGCTATGGTGCTGGATTTCACCCTACAACTCAAGCTCTGGAAAAGCCAACTGATGATCGAAACGCCTATAGTCTGACCTTTGCAGCTCCACATATCACTGACACATCAATTGACTTCGGTAATGGGATAGAATCCGACACGGTGATTATTCAAGAGGTAAACCGAGGTCCATATTGGGTAAATGAGATCGGAGACACAACGATTATCCTGGGGCATACGATTACTATCAATTTAAACGAATACGTCTATGATGATGGCCAGCCTCATTTCCAGACTTCTAATCCAGAGATATTTGAGATAATTGATGACAGTATGTTTGTGTACAAGGCTTTTGTCGATTCCGAGTCAGTGGAAATTACTGTCATTGATGATGAGGAAGATGGGAGTTTATCCCAAAGTGTAAGTATGTCTATTTTTGCCAACCCATCTGATAACTGGAATTATCTCGGGCTTGAGGGTATGCACATTACTGAGTTGAGAAGGTTTTCACCTCATCTGTATATCGTCGCAGGCCAAGACGGATTATTGCGCTTGAATGTCGAAGCTGATTCAGCAGGAATTGAATACCTTGGGCTCTCAGAGGATGAAATGCCGTATGAACACTTTCATGTCCGGGATGTCCTCGTTAACCAGTCTTCTCCACAGGAGATTCTGATAACAACGCATACAGGGAATGCCAGTAATCCGGCGTTGTTTAAAAGTATAGATGACGGAATCAGTTGGTTCCCATCAAGTGATAGTATGGGATCATATTGGGATAGTGTTTACTATTATGGGCAGCCAGATAAATTACAAAGCATTTCTGAGACAATTGCTATAGGCTCAGACACTTATACATCTAATAATTTTGGAGCAACATGGGAGGTTGACTCAACATTCTGGGAGAATGTACAACTTCCATTTAGTGTGACTTTTGATTTTGTTAAATATGATGAAAACATACTGTGGGTCGGGGGTGAGTCTTTTTACTTCTCTACGGCACTTGCAAAGACCGAGGATGGCGGGGAGAGCTGGAGCCATATAATGCTAAATGTCCCACAGGATAACATAGTTAGCTCAATTGCAATACATCCAGATGATCCAAACATCGTATACGTAACATTGGCCCTCAATGGATGGGTAATTAGGACCACCACTGCAGGTGTGGACTGGATAGAGTCGTATCCCTCGCACCCGATCTCACCAATATTCGAGCATCCCTATAACTATTCGTTTTCTTCGATTGTAATTGATCCCGAAAATCCAGAACATGTTCTAGTGGCAGGTGGGCCACTAATATTTGAATCTTTCGATAGTGGAGAAACGTGGGCTGAAAATGAAAATCATTGCCCATCACTAATTAGTGTCTGTCTATAAATTATAACATTATGATAATACAGGAGATAGGTCTTGTATATATGAAAATACTTCACCATAATATGGTTAAATACAGGAGAAAAGCCAGTGAAGTTGTATCATGATCTAACCTTAAAGTTCGAACGTCCCCAGTGGCGAAACAATACGGAGTTTGCATTAATTGA
>Ga0307987_1000331_pt1 | contig 28336 bp, 22 predicted proteins | sample EllFjometagen181_FD_203157 | JGI IMG/M metagenome (GOLD analysis project Ga0307987, IMG submission 203157) | Marine microbial communities from Ellis Fjord, Antarctic Ocean - #181 | ecosystem: Environmental > Aquatic > Marine > Unclassified | place: Southern Ocean | collected 2014-10-08 | reverse complement strand
TTTGTTCATCAATATACTGGTGGACCTGCTCTATGCATGGCTCAACCCAAAAATTCAATATGACTAGGGGTATCATGATTCAACGCTTTATAAATTCAAACCATATGAACAGTTTTATCAGGGACCCGTCCGCCGTCATCGGCGCTGTGCTTATGGTTCTGTTCGTCTTCTGTGCCGTGTTTGCCCCCATGCCGCCGATCATGGTTCTCATGGCAGTGGACTTGGCTGTTGTCATCATGCTGGAAGCCACCTTGAGCTTTTTGGGCGTTGGTGTCCCCCATCACCGAGCCTTCCCTGGGCATGATGATTGCGATAGGCAAAAATTATATCTATGCCGGCATGTGGTGGATGGTGGCCTTTCCAGGTGTTACCCTGATCCTTCTAGTGGTGGCCATCAATCTGTTTTCCGACTGGTTCCGGGATGAAATGAATCCCAAACTGGCCCGGCGCAACTAAATTTTATAAGCAGAACTAAATTTTATAATAGGACGTGACAGGACATGTTTAGTAATACGGATGAGTTTTTAAAAGATTTTCAAACCATCGTCAATATTGATTCAAGTTCCGACCATTTGCCGGGCATCGAAACGGTGGCCCGTTTTTTCCAGAAACGATTATCCGCCATTGGGTTCAAAGTTGAGATTCTTTTCCAGGGAGACGCCAAGGTTCCCTGCCTTCAAGCGGTCTTTGGTCCCGGCAACAGCCCTGGTCCTGAATATGATCTGATGTTTCTGGGCCATATGGACACAGTATTTTCCTTTGGTGAGGTTGAAAAACGCGGGTTTTCCATCCAGGGGGATAAGGCTTTGGGACCGGGGGTATGTGACATGAAGGGCGGACTATTGGTGGTGCTCCATGTTTTGGAAACCCTTAAAAAAGAGGGGGCTCTGGATAAAATGTCCCTGTGCGTCGCCTTTAACGGGGATGAGGAAACCGGTTCAAAAGCGTCAAAAGAGTGGATCAAGACCACGGCAGGAAAAAGCCGCCGGGTTTTTGTTTTTGAACCCTGTCGTCCGGGGTATAAAATGGTGTCACAGAGAAAAGGCGGGGGGTGGTTCCACATCACCGCCACGGGCAAAGAAGCCCACGCCGGTGCGGACCCGGAAAAGGGCATCAATGCCGGGGTCCAAAATTTTGGTTCAAGGCAAAATCGACAGGCCCCCCATGGAAATTTCCCCCCAAAGCCAGGCCCTCTTGGATGTAATTTTTCTGGAAGGCAAAAAAATGGGAATAGATGTCAGTTCCATTGCCACCGGCGGATGTTCAGATGGAAATTTCACATCTGCCCTTGGAATCCCCACCATTGACGGAATGGGGCTTGTGGGAGCCAACTCTCACCGCCAGGACGAGTATGTTGAACTGGCCAGCATTCCTGTTATGGTAACGCTTATATCAAATGTGTGCAAAGCCCTGATTTAAAGAAATTTTTACGGATTCAAAGAGGCGTGTTTTAATGATATTAATTTGTAATGGAAAGGTGTTTGGGCCCGAAGACCTTGGGCGAGCAGATGTGCTGATCGGGGGCAACCAGATTCTGGCCATTGAAAAAAAAATTAATCCCAAAACTTTGCCGGGCGAGGTCAGGGTTATTGAGGCCTCTGGCATGGTCTTGGTTCCTGGCTTTATTGACGGACACCAACATTTTACCGGGGGAGGGGGTGAAGGCGGCTTTCAATCCAAAACGCCTGAAATCGAGTTTTCCATGAACATTGTCAACGGGGTCACCACGGCCGTGGGACTGCTGGGAACCGATTGCCTGACACGGAGTGTGGAAAATTTATATGCCAAAACCCAGGCCTTTAATGCAGAAGGGATAACAGCCTTGATGCTCACCGGGTCCTATTGGCTGCCGTCTCCCACCATCTGCGGTTCTGTGGGAAGGGATATGGTCTATCTTTCCCCTGTCATCGGGGTCAAACTTGCCATGGCCGATCACAGAGGCCCTATTTTTGATGAAAAAGATCTGGCCACCCTTGCCTCGGAGGTGAGGACAGCCGCACTAATTGCCGCCAAACCCGGGATCATCACCGTTCATATGGGCATGGACTCGGACGGGATGGACCGGATATTCGGGGTGGAAAAATATGGCATCCGGCCGGATATGTTCCTTCCTACCCATGTGAACCGGAAAAATTCACGCCTCAGGGATCAGTCCCTGGAATTGGCCGCAAAAGGGGCTGTCATTGACGCCACCTGCACCACGATTTTGCCGGAAAAGGATGGCCCTAGTGGTTCGGCGGCTGAGTTTGCCTGTCTGGCCGATGAAAATAATTTATTTGATAGGGTCAGCTTCAGCTCAGATGCCGGCGGGTCGCAGCCGATATGGAATGCGGACAGAACAAAGCTTTTGGGCATGGGCATCGGGACCCCTCAATCCCTTATTTTTGAGCTGAAACAGCTTGTACAAGTCCGGGGAATGGCGCTTGCCAAAGCCTTACGACCCCTGACCACGACCCCTGCCAGGGCCTACGGCCTGACGGGTCAAAAAGGAGAAATTGCCGTTGGCGCCCATGCGGATATTCTGGTCCTGGAGGAGGATACCCTTGAGATCAGAGATGTCCTGGCAAAGGGGCAGATCATGATGCGGAACCAAAAATTAGAGAAAAAAGGGTATTATGAATAATGGTTGTATATTTTAATGAACAATTCATGGAAAAAGAAGCGGTGCATATTTCCCCCGATGACCGGGGATTTTTATTTGCAGACAGCCTCTATGAAGTGATCCGAAGTTATAAGGGCACTTTTTTCAGGGCCAAACAACATCTGAGCCGTCTTGGCTATGGCGCCACCCATTTGAAACTGGGAAGAACTGATTTTTCAGAGTTGGAAGCAATTGCCAGGGAACTGGTTGTGAGAAACCGCCTTGAATCCGAAGATGCCGTTGTTTATTTTCAGGTGACAAGGGGGGTTGCCAAACGATCCCATGCCTTTCCCCTTCCTGCCCCTTGTCCCACCATCTATGCAAGTGTTTCAAAATTTGATCCGGGTCCTACGGACCGAGACCGGAAAAACGGCATCCATGTCATCACCATTGCCGATACGAGATGGGCAAGATGCGACATGAAAACCACCGCCTTGACCCCCAATATTCTTGCTAATCAGGCGGCCGTTGAAAAAGGGGCCGCAGAAGCCATTTTTGTCCGGGATGGGGTGATGCTGGAAGGCTCTCATTCCAATTTTGCGGCCGTGTTTGATAATGTGCTGGTAACCGCGCCTTTGTCCAATTATATTCTGGGCGGCATTACCCGGCAATTTGTCTTGGAACTGTGCGCCAGGGAAAATATACAGGTGGAAGAGCGGCCTATCTTTGAACGAGACATTCATCTTGCAACCGAGATGATGATTCTGGGCACCACCACCGAGGTGAGCCCCATTGTCAGGATGAACAATACCATTTTCAAAGATGGCAAGCCGGGACCGGTTGCCCGGGCGCTTCAGACGGCTTACAACCGAGAGATAGCTTTAATCGGATAAACCTGTCTTGAAATTTTTGATTTCAGGGGATATAATTTTTTAAAAGTGCGTCCATTTTTCCTGAGATTTCTAATTTTTCAATACCCTGGTAATTGAATAATGGCGGTTGATAGGCCATTGGAGATGGACCTAATAAAAATATGCTTTTAGCAGGGCCGCCAGTTCTGTTTTGAGGATGTCATCTTCTCTTTTGGCATAGGTGTTAAACAAAGGAAGAGCAATTTTTTCAAAGGCATCCACAAAGGCCGGATCAAAGTGGTTTCCCCTTCCGGCGATAATAATATCCATGGCCTTTTCAAAGGAGAAGGGTTTTTTGTAGGGCCGGCGGGAGGTCAGGGCATCAAAGACATCGGCAATGGAGAAAACTCTGGCAATTTGAGGTATCTGATCCCCTTTGAGTCCATGGCCATAACCGCTCCCATCATATTTTTCATGGTGATACTCCACAATATCTGTTGCTTCTTTTAGCCATTCTGCCTTGCCCACAATATCAAGCCCATAGGGCACATGGTTTTTCATAACCGTGAATTCATCTTCACTCAGGCGGCCGGGCTTATGGAGAATATCGTCTTCAATGCCGATTTTCCCGACATCATGGAGAAAGGCCCCTTTAATGAGCCGCTGGATTTTTGGTTTGGACAGCTTTAGTTGTTCAGCCAGTTTTACGGAAATGATGGTCACCCGGTAGTTGTGTGAGTCTGTATCAGAGTCCCGTTTCGCCACGGCACTACCCAACACCTTGAGCATTTCAAGGTTGGCGTCAAAGAGCTTGGCCGACAGGGAGGAGACTCGGTTTAGAAGGGTGACCACCACAGGATAGATAAGGCCGGCTGTTAACATAATAATGAGAACGGCGGCACCGGCAAGTTTGACGGCTTTTGTCCGGGCCGTTTCCAGGGTTTCAGGGGCCACGGCAAAAAAAGCTTCCCCATGGGCGGCGATCTCACCCAGGTCGTTGTTCAGGGGTGAGATGATCTGGATGTGGGGGATGCCATTAATGGGAATTATACTGAATTTCATGGTGCCATGGGTTTTACCCTTGTTGTTTAATCGGCCTGCTTTGTCCCGGACAAGGTTATTGTATTCATAGGTATCGTCTGTGACAATTGTCACCAGGTCTTTGTTGAGGGTATATACGCCCATGGAAACAAACCTGCCCGATCGATGCTGTCTTCGTTGCGCCATTTCGGTGGCCAGGAGTCGGTGGATACGGTCGGGGTTTAACGTGTTCGGCGTGTTTAAGCTTGTCCGGACCTGGCTATTGAAGTGCTTTATTCCGGCCTTTGCATCCCACAGGATATCCTGGCCGATTCTGTTTTTTTCCATCTGCCAGACACCCGCGCCAAAAAGAATTGAGATAACAAGGCCCATCAGGAAAATCCTAAAAATCAGTTTCCTATGGATTATCCGGGGATCGACGGAGTTCATAAGTTGATTTCCTTGGCCATTTATACGGTGTCAATCAGATTATTTTTTCTCAAAGGCCTCAAATCGGTCTGATTGGGTGGATATGAATCCATTGCCCTGTTTTTGGATGATCAGGCACTCGGTATTGGCAAGGGAATTGACAAGGTCAATCCCTTTTTGAACCTCCATGACCATCAATGCCGTGGCAAGCCCGTCGGCGATGGTGCAGTTCTCTGCAATCACCGAGGTGCTGACCACCTTGTTTCCAACGGGAAATCCGGTTTTGGGATCAATGATGTGGGAAAAGAGCTGGCCGTCTCGTTCAAAAAAATTTCGATAATTGCCGCTGGTGGCAATGGCATCCACCCCGTACCCCTTGGCAATGGAGCCAAGATCCAGTGTGATGTTGGCCTTTTTTTTTGTCAGCAAATGATTTGCCAGTGTCAACTTGTGAAACCCGGTTTTGGCATGGGCTTCTTGGATCTGGCGGGGGTCGGGCAGGGTGTCTGACCTGTTCTTGGTGCCAAACCCCCAGAGGTCTACCAGGGGCTTGACGGTTCCGTCCCAGGCGCCAGTTGTGATTTGATACAGGTGTTGGGATTCCAACAGCACCTGGTAAAAATCCGTGGAGAGCTTAAACGGCTGGTTTGCGGGGGTGTGGTTAAACCGGGAAAGTTCACTGGTGGGCGTGTACATGGAAAGTCGTGCATTGACCTCTTTTAACCGGACATCCACCCGCTGCTGCCAGATGTCGGGTGATTGTTTTTCCATTGAAATGAATTTAACGCTGTAAAATGTGCCCATGGTTTTGCCGGTGATGGTGTATTGCCTCGCAAACCCCTGGGACGTGGTAAAGGCAAGCAGGAATAAAAGAACAATTGAAAGCATGGGGAAAATATGGGTTCTAATGGGCATTTGCATTATAGTTCCTTTAAAAAGGGGTTGCTCGTAATTATTTGGGTATCCATTTCCTGCCCGCAACCATATAAACAAGGACAGACCCCAGGATCAGGTACCCGAACATTTGTACATTTTTTGTTTTGAAAAGAAAAGAAAGGGTAAGGATAATGGATGCACAGATCAGAAAAAACAGGGGTTTGGGGGTGTGCTTGAGGATGACCCGTCCAAAATGGGCAAACCGAATGTGACTCGCCATTAAGGCGATGGAAAAACTGGTCAGTCCCCACAATATGGGGGGAGTTGAAATAAGAGATGCGCCCAGAACAATCAGGGCACCCGCAGGGCTGGGAAGTCCGTTGAATATACCTTCTGGCAGGTCGGTCCGGTTTTTATCCCATGCGATAAACCGGATAAGGCGAAACCCAACTCCGACAATAAAGAGTCCACCGAAAAGCCATGCCAGGGAACCGCCTCTTTGTACAATTACATAGGCGGGTGCCAGCCCAAAGCTGACAAAATCAGCAATATCATCCAAATAGGGGCCATATTTGGTCCCCCCATGCTTTAGGGCCATCCGGCCATCGAACAGGTCAAATAATTGCCCGATGATGATGATACAAATTGCCCAGGCAAAATAATGATGGTGGGTCAGAATGAGACTGGTAACGCCACAACAAAAATTAAGACCGGAAAGGATATCCGCATAGAGCCGGTTGGGGATAAATTTAAAGACCACCGATGCGGATGAAAGCAGAATACAGGCCATGAGAACCCCATCGGCTATGTTTGTGATATCGGGGTTTTCATCCATCAAGGCACATAAAATAACAAGGCCAAAGCAGATGATGGCCTTAATTTTTCCAAAATTATTGGCAGCCCCGGAGAAGTTGATCCAGGTCAAAACCCGCCGGGCAAAAAACTGGCCCATAATTTCAATGATTACAAGGATCCATACCAATTGTAAGGATATGATTCCGCCATAGGCAAATCCGATCAACGGCGGTAAATAGGTTAATTTGTCACAAACCGGATCCAGCCATTCTCCCCATTTGGATCCCAGATTGCACCCCCTTGCCACAACCCCGTCGGCACCATCCAGGATGGCTGCAAAGGTGAAGGTAAAGATGGCAAAGGATTGATAGGGGGTAAAAAAGTAGAGGGCAAACCCTATCCCCGCCATGGCTGTCCGCCAATAGCAAATCGCGTTCGGGTGCAGCAGCCATTGGTGGGACATGATGTATTCTTGCATGTATTGCTTTTTAACTGCCTGGGAAAACCAAAAGAAAAAAGCAGTTCCAATACCAGCGGAAACAATAATAACCAAAAGTCGTTCCATTTTATCATCTCAGTTTAATAAATTTCATTTATACTATCGGATCTTCTCTTTTAGCAAGAGCTTCCCTTTTTATTCCAGGGTATTTATCATTTTTGCCATGAATAGTCTATCCTGTTCTACTGGTCAGATTTGAGGAATTCCTCATTGTTTGGGATCCGGTCACAGATCCTGGACAGGGCTGATAAAAAGGATTCTCCCCCCCCTATTTGAAATAGCCGCCTTGACTAATGAGACGACCGGTCATATATTTACGGTTATGAAAAAAATAATGACAAAAGCTCAGATTCCGAAAGATCAGATCCCGAAAGTTCAGATCAGGCTTAAACTCCTTGAGACCGGACTTCGATTGTTTGGAGAGAACGGCTACAATGGTACCGGGATTAAGGAGATTGTGGAGGCGGTCGGGGTGCCCAAGGGATCCTTCTATAATTATTTCAAAAGTAAAGAAGACTTCACCGTTGATATCATCGGATTCTATTCAGATACCCTGGCAATTGAGTGGGATGATTTGCTGGCAAAGGGCCCGGCAGAACCCCTTGCCGCCCTGCGCAACTCTTTTGAGAGGATCATTTCCCATCATGAACAATGCGAGGTGAGAACGGGGTGCCTGATCGGCAACCTGGCGGCAGAGATCAGCGAGGCAAGTGACCTGTGTCGGCAAAAGATGCACCATTCAACAATGACCTGGAAAAACCGTATTTCAGATTACATCCTTCAGGGCCAAGCCCTGGGAACCATTCGAAATGACATCACAGCAACTGTCCTGGCCGAGTTCATCTGGAATGCCTGGGAAGGTGCCTTGCTGAACATGAAAATAGTCGGGTCCACAGTCCCGGTAAAAGAATGTATCCGGCTGTTGTTTGATTTTTTCCTAAAACCTTAACCTTATATTAGGATCGTTTTAACGATTCCTCAACATTAAAAAAGGAGACATATGTCCAGATTATTTGAATCAACCCGGATAAACGGCATGGAGATAAAAAACCGTTTTGTCAGATCCGCCACCTACGAGGCAATGGCAGGTCTTGACGGCACTGCAAAGGACCCGCTGCTCAATTGCATGGCAGACCTTGCCAAGGGAGATGTCGGGCTGGTTATTACCGGCCATGCCCATGTGACATTAGAAGGTCAGGCAGGCCCCCGGCAAATGGGTATCTATTCCGATGAAATGATCGACGGTTTGAAAAAAGTGGCTTCGGCTGTTCAGAAAAATGGCGGCGTTGTGGCCGTACAGCTGGCCCATGCCGGAATGCGGGCTATTGGAAAAGATGCCCATGCTCCCCTGGGACCGTCAGATGTGGTTGAAGCGGGGATTAAAAAAGCGTCTGCAATGACGGCAGACGATATTAAAAGAACCGTGCAAGCTTTTGGCGATGCCGCACAAAGAGCGGTTAGCGCAGGATTTGATGCCGTTGAGATCCACGCAGCCCACGGCTATCTGCTGAGCCAGTTTTTATCTCCCTATTATAACCAGCGAAAGGATGATTATGGAGGGAGCCTTGAAAACCGGGCAAAGCTGCTTGTGGACGTCTACCAAGAGATCCGGCAGCGGGTTGGCAAGTCCTTTCCCATCCTGGTCAAGATCAACTCCGAGGATTTTCTTGAAGGCGGGTTCGCTGTGGAAGAGATGATATCCGTTTCTAAAATGCTCGAAGACCTTGGAATGGATGCCATTGAGATGAGCGGCGGAACCTTTGAATCCGGCAAACTTATTCCCTCCAGGGGGGGGACATCAAAGTCTGAAGACAGGGAAGTTTACTATAGAGCGGCTGCCCAGGGGTTTAAACAACAAATAAAGATTCCTCTTATACTTGTGGGCGGTTTTCTCTCCTATCCGATTGCCCAAGAGGTCGTCACCTCAGGGGCTGCCGACTATGTCGCCTTGGCAAGACCGCTCATAAGGGAGCCCGGCCTTGTCAAACGCTGGGCCGCAGGAGACCTTAAAAAAGCAACCTGCATTTCATGCAACCGGTGTTTTTTAACCCTTGGTATGGAAGAGGCATTGCATTGTGCCCAGGATAAGAAGGATAAGAAGGACAAGAAGGACAAGAAGGAACAGAAAAAACAACAGGAAAAGGAGTGAATCATGACGCAGACAAGAAAACAGAACCGTTCCATCGTGCTGGCTTCCCGCCCCCACGGTGCACCGGTTGCAGATAACTTTCGCCTGGAAAAAATAAGTGTCCCTGAACCTGCCGAGGGCCAGATATTGTTGCGAACCATATACCTCTCCCTGGATCCCTATATGCGGGGCAGGATCCCCGTGTGCGGGCTTATCTCTCAATACAATGCCACAAAGCTTCCCCAGGGACCCGATCGCATGTCCCTTCTTATGAGCCAGATCCTGGTCAAACGGCTCAAGGTCCAAGGATTTATTATTTTTGATGATGTCAGTGAAGAAAACTGATCCCTATCCTTAAATAAGGGGGGTGCTGTCCTGTTGGAAACATAGAGATAGGTGATACAACGTGTTGCACCCCATGGGCTGGATCATCGCCCATGGGGTCACGAAGCCGCCAACAGTGTTAAAAACAGCAGGATGCATCCAGCTGCCTGGAACGCGCGTCGTTTTGTTTTTGTGAACCGCCAGGGGGGTAAAAAAAAAGCAATGCTGAATCCGGAACAGACATAAAAAATTTCAAAGAACTTGGCATTGCCCGGTGCCCATGCCAGGATCAAAGATGCCAGGTAAAAATAAACAAAAAAGGCTATGGCAACGGATTTGAGCCTTCGGGGAGCTTTTAATACAGCATACACCAGGGCCGGAAGCACCAGGAAAAATCCAACAGGCCCGAAGGAAAACATCCCCCCCGGGTTCCAGGTTAGATGAAACACCTGGACGGCACCGCTGTCACCCAGAAAGGGGATGACAGAAAAATCATAAAATGCTTCCAGGTTTTCTGCCATGCTCCATTTGAAAATTTTTTCAAAGAAGATTTCTATGGGCGCTGCCGCATTAAATCCTTCAAACATATACCGTATAAAATTTGCCAATGCCCCTTGGATCCCATCGGGATTGAAAGGGATGGCTGAAAAGGGTCCCGGCAAGGAGCTTTTATTCAAATAATTCGAAAAAAAAAGCCATGATTGGGAAAAAATGAGAGCCGGTGCAATTGCCAGAAGGGCATAAGGATTTTTACCCAGGATACTCGTCCATACGGCAATGCCATGCCGCCTGAAAAGCACCACGCAGGACAAAACAAAAAGAATGGGGGCAAAGATCATGGTGGAAATATTTTCAGATATGCAGAAAAAGAGCCCCAGGATCAATAAAAGAAGATCCATCAGGGTTGGCAGTTCGCAGGATCGATACAGCGCCAGTATACAAAACAATGCCACTGCAACCGAGATGATCTGGGTGCCCGGATAGATTGCCTGGACAACAAGCCTTGGCATGGACATGACCAAAATGGATGTTGTAAAGGCTGTGCCCCTCCATGAATAACGTCTGGCAAGGGCATAGGTGGAAAATCCGATGGAAAGATAGGCCAGAAAACAAAAAATACCCGCCCCTGCATGGGCATCAAACCGGAGAAAGGTATTGAATAAAATAAGATGATTCACCGGTAAAAATGCGGGAAATTCAGACGCGGCGCCAAGGGGGAAAAATCCGTTTTTTTCATAGAGGGAGATGGCATAAAGTTCAGTTTGAAATTCTTTTGGGATGGGTAAGATGGCATGGATGGCCATATAAACGAGACACACTCCCAAAAAAGTAAAGGCGATGGGATTTACAGATTCAACACTTTTTAAGGCCTTGAATATGCCGGGAATATAGGATCGATGTGTGAATATCAGGAGAAGGGAGGCCAAAAGAAAAAAAGTTTCCAGTCCTGTGGCAATGAGGGGTATCCCGGTAATAAAGCTGATCTGGTGGATAAAAGACAGCAGCATAAAAACCGTGATAATGGCGTATGAAGCTGATTCTGCAAAGGTGTTGCCCTTCGCGAGAAACAAAAAAAATGCAGCGGCACACAGGGAAAAAATTTCCATAAAAACCAGTGCCCCGATCAGCAGGCCTATTGCCTCTATTCCCACTCTTTTGACCTTGCTTTCTGGGCCTCTTTTTCTATGAGATCATCTCTTATTTCCCGCATGAAATCTTGCATATCCCGGGCAAGTGTTTCACATTCCGGGCAATATATTTTTTTGAACATTTTGTCATGTTTTTCCAGCTGGTGCCTGAACCAGGGGATATAAGGGGAGCCTTTGCAAAATTTTTGCCCTGTATATTGGGCAATGGGACACCCGATGCAGACCACAAAATAATATATTCGACAGGGAGGGCAATCCAGCACCCCGCCATCTGATCCTTTTTTATCGATGATCCGTTGCCATTTTTTTACCGCAGCTTCCATGATTTTGATTTTATTCATGATCTTTTTCCCCTAATCCATTAAATAAAATTCCAAGAATGTTTGTGCACATCTGTGCAACGCCGTGTCACAAAGGCCATCTTCTTTTTGTCTGATTTTGCTGCCATTGCACTGACATTACAGCAGGTAATACCCGCCATCTCCCTTAAAACTGCCTTTACCGATTCTGCGAGCGCCTCGCAATTATAGCCGCCTTCCAGGGACATCACCAGTTTGCCGCCACATACCTTGTCGGCGATCTTTTTTATGGATGCAGTCATGCTGGCAAATCCCCGGGCTGTCATCTCCATGCCTCCCATGGGGTCATCCCTGTGGGTATCAAAACCTGCTGAAACCAGAATCAGGTCCGGTGCAAATTGTTCTGCCACAGGCCTCAGCAAGCGGTCGATAATGGCAACATATTCTGCATCCCCGTACCCTTTGGGGATGGGCAGATTAATGGTATATCCCTCTCCTTCACCCGCACCCGTATCGGTAAAACTTCCCGTGCCCGGAAAAAGTCCGACTTGATGAACGGAAAAAAACAAAACATTGGGATCTCTTTCAAATGCATGCTGGGTGCCGTTTCCGTGGTGAATATCCCAGTCTAGTATGAGGACCTTGTCCAATTTTAAATACTTTCGGGCAAAGGCTGCCCCCAGCGCAACATGGTTGAACAGGCAATACCCCATGGCCCGGCTTTTCTCTGCATGGTGCCCGGGGGGTCTTATCAAGGCAAAGGCATTGACGATTTTTTTTACTGCTACCATGGAGATGGCATTTAAAAGTCCGCCACTTGCATAAAGCGCCGCATCAAAACTGTCTTCACAGGCATGGGTGTCTGCTGTAAATGCGATGAGTTCTTTTCCCCTGGTCCTGGCAATTTTTTCAAAATAATCCGGGGTGTGAAATAGAAGAACTTCCTCTTTTTTTGCTTTTCGGGGCAGAATTTCAATAAAAAGGCCCTGCATATCCGGTTCATCCAGCATTGCATATAGGGCTTTTAGCCGTTTGGGGGTGTCAGGGCAACCATCGCCCGGAAGATGCTTTAAAAAGATTTCATCTCTAAGAATACCGGTTTTCAATGCCATTCCTCCTCCTCCTCCTCCTCCATTCCCAAAAGAACAATCAGCGGCTTAAGGGAATGGTCAACAGGGCGCAGGGTAAATGCCGAATCAGGGATGCGGTTGTGCTGGGGGTGATCCTGCCCGGGTGATCATCTATTCCTGCTATTATTAAATCTATTCCATGGTTTCTGGCATACAAGGCCAGTTCTTCCCCTGGAACGCCATGGAGAATTTTTGTTTTGCCGGGCATCATCTTTTTTAACTGCACAGACAGGGTTTTTTCCAATCGGCTCTGTACTTGCTCATAGGGGGCAGACGTGCTTGCCACAACTCGTTCATTTAACGGTGATTCCATGACATGGACCAGGTGGATCGTTGAATCGAAGTGTTCCAAAAAAGCCAGGGCATATTTTTTAAGATGGGAATCTGATGCGGTTAAACCACAGGCGACGATGATATGGGTGAATTTCAATTTCGTGTGATTTGTTTCAGAAAAGGTTTTACCCGGGGGAATCACTAAGAAAGGGCACATGACCGTTTGCGCCATGTCCCCTACAACAGAACCGCTAAAAAATTGTTGGAATCCCGATAATCCAAGGCTTTCAGCCATTACCATATCTGGTTTTGTCTCTTTTGCCTCTTTTGCCGTTTCAAGGACAGGATCGCCATAGGTTATGACCGACTCCCATTTTATAGTGCAGCCTGCCATCTGAGTTTTGATTTTGGCTTGGGCGCTTTTGATCTGTTTTTGTTTCTCACCGCCCCTTTCAAATTCAATCTTTCTGGCAACAGAACCGTGGGGGGGAGGAACCGCATGGAAGATCAGAAAAGAAGCGTCAAACCGTATACAAAAGTCAATTCCGAAGGATAGCAGATGACTCGAATCCCTTGATACGTCAGTTGCGCAAAGAATTTTGTTTATCAATTGCATGTTTACCCCTCTTTTTGTCCCAGACGTTATTTTACCAGATCTTATTTTACCAGATCTTATTTTAAAAAGAATAAGAAAGCAGCCGGAGATGGTTTTGTCAGCGTGTGAGCGAGAGAGGCTTACCACAGCATTGGTTTCAACAAGGAGGTTGGATTTCCAATAATTTAAGTAGCACATGGATGGCAGAAAAACAATGCATCCGGAAAGGGGCAAATACTGGGTGACCGAAGCCATGTTTTCCTGGGTGTTTTCCGCATCCCCGCCCAGTTCATACCGATAGCCCGGGGGCCAATTTCCTGCCTGCTCATCCAGCCAGGATCGAATTTGAGCCGTAATTTCACTGGCAGTAACCCCATCCCTTATCTCCGAGGTAATGGTAATGCTTCGGGAGAGATCGTAATGCATAATTTTGGCATAATCCCATTGGGGGATGATCCGGGCCACCTGGCTTAAGGGAACGGCTTTACCCGTAGATTGGACAAATACGTTGGTATTTTCAAGGTCCTGGAGGGCCTGGCTGGTAAACTGCCTGTTCCGCATGAGAATGGTCAGGCTATCCTGCTCTTCCCGGGACTGAACATCCACGGTCACAGGATAGGTCGGGGCATCGGATGCGGCATAGGGCACTTCCGCCACCCGGAGCTTAGTGGTTTCAGTGGTAATTCGGGATTTGGCCGCCTGGAGCTGGGCCAGGGCGGTTTCATAATTTCCCCGGGCCTGTTCAAATTCGCTTAAAGAAACATTATCGTTTTCATAAAGCTTTTGTATTCTTCCGTAATTGGACCGGCTGGTATATACGGATGTCTGGGAGGACTTGGCATCGGCCTGGGTCGTTTTGAGGCCGGACCGGTATCTCTTATTTCGCCGATGCCGCTGCCAGCTCACTGCGGACTTTGACATTCTGGGCGTCAATGAGGTCTGTAACGCTGTTCCGGCCTTCGGCATAGCCCGCCTGGACAATTTCAAAGTTTTTCAAGGCCGCGGCCAATCCCCTTTGGGATAAATCAATTTCCCGGGCGGAAACAGCCGCAGTTTCAAGACTTGAGCGAACATTGAGATGAAACTGGTTCCTCAGCTTCTTTTCTTCGATGCGCAGCCGCTGTAATCTGTAACGGCTCTGGGTTAGGTCCTTCTTATGGGCGCCTCCAGCGAAAATCGGCCAGGAGGCGGTAAGGGAAACGGTCCATGGATGGTCAAGGTCTGAAATGGTTTTCTGCCCGTCATATTCATCCAGAACCTTATCCAGACTTCCCCGGAGGCTGACATCGGGGAGGAACAGGGCGCTTTGACGGTTCAGCACCTCACGTTCCTGGGAGCGAAGGATTTCCTTGATCTGCTTGAGTTCGGGGAGATTCCGATCCGCCTCGGTGATGAGAAAATTGCTGAACCGTTTGACCTGCTTTATATTCCCCAGCAGTTCATACACCCGGGGATCGGTGATGAGCAATTCAATGTCGGTTCCAGGTTCAATGTCTTCCACGGAGAACTCCCGGGTGATGGGCCTGTCCAGGACCTGGTTCAGGGTCATCCGGGCCAGCTGCAGATCCCGGAAAGCGTCATTCAGGCTGATCTGGTTGGTGGCTTTTTCACTTTCCCATCGGTTAACCTCCGAGGCATCCACAGCCCCCACGGCCGCCTTGTTTTTAGCAATTTCAAGGTTTTTCCGGGTCACATCAACATTATTGTTCCGGATGGTCTGATCACTCATGGCAAAAAGCAGGTTGACATAGGTCTGGGTCGCTGTCACCACCGTATCTAATAGAGTGGTCCTTTCCTGGTACCCCTGGGAGTCCTTTAAAATTTTCTGGATCTCGTAATTGGCCAGAAGATCATCCTTGAAAAGGGTCTGGTTAAGACTGCCCGAGGCTGACAGGGTGGTTCGGGCCGGATAGGTTTGGGCTATTTCCACCCGGTTTTTATCAATATGGCTCAGTCCAGCGGATAAATCCACCTGGGGAAGCAGGGCGGCTCCGGCTATTCCGGCATCCCGGCCTTCCAATATGTCCAGCACGTTCATGGCAACCCGCCGGGACACAGCATTGAAATTTTGGTCTGGTGCAATGGATGCCATGCACCCCATACGGACGTGTTTCTCCCCCATCAAGGCGAAGGAGGGCAGTTGTCGTTCATTCACCGCCCGAATGATTTCCCCCATCTGTTCATCCTTTTCTTTTGAAAAAAGAGGCAGCAGGTAAACCGCATCCGCATCCGGCGGAATTTCCGGAAATTCAGTTTCAATCCTGCCAGGATTAATTTCCACAATGGAGAGTTTAGGCGACACCTCAAGCCCGACCCCGATAATGCAGTCCACGGTATCATCCGCCATAATAGCGGCAACGTCCTCAAGACTTTTTTCCAGGGGGTAAGGTCTGATTTTTTTCATGAGGTATTCAACCTCCCCCCTGCTTTCAAGAAGGGCGTTGATCTCCCGTATCACCGTGGGCTGATAGACGGTATCTTCGGTAAAACCGCCGATGAATGCTATTTTGTATTTAATTTTGGAATGGGGTTGGCCCAGTGCCCCAGGCATAAAAAAAGCCATGAATAAGATTAAAACAATCGGAACAAGATATTGGGTTTTCATGTAAATTTCCCCCTATAGATATCCGGCCAGATTCCGGTCAGCGGCGACGGTCATATCCGTGTATAAATTAAACCAAACAAATTTTCCGGGAAGATACTGCCCCGTATTGTTTTGACTCATGGTCGGTTTGACTTTCGGCTTGGCGCATCCACGCTGACGCATGTGATTTTTTTCATGCGTCAGCACTGGGGAGAAATGATCGTGCTTTTATACCGGGCATTAACCTGGTATAGTACAAATTTTATGCCATGGGCTGAGAATTGAAAAATTGAAACTGATAACGCAAATGGAGTCATCCATGGACCTTTCCATTGATTACAGCAGTATTACAGATACCTTTGTCAGGGCTATCCAGGAAGATCGGGATTTTTTATACGAATATGAGGTCTATTCCCTTTTGGCAAGGTCTGGTGCGGAAACCCCTCCTAAAAGCCGTTTTATCCCCAGGGGGGCAAGGTCTTCCGATGAGGAATTGATGGCCCTGCCAGGGGAGAAGGCTGTATTAAAAATTGTTTCTCCCTTCATTATCCACAAAACTGAAGTTGGGGGGGTGCAAATTGTCACGAAAGAACCCAACCAGATTCGGTCTGCTGTCCGGCGCATGTTCTATGAGGTGCCGGAAAAATACACCGCCTGGATTCAACAGAATCCCGACGGGGCACCTGCTCACTATAAGGGGTTGACCGGGGATGCCCTGACCGCTGCTGTCAGCCGGGATATCCAGGGGGTTCTCCAGGTCCAGTTCATGCCTCCGGATTCCGATACCTTTGGCAATGAGCTCATTGTGGGGCTGCGTCATACAAGGGAATTTGGCAGCATCTTAAGTGCCGGGCTCGGGGGAACCGATACCGAGCTTTATGCCCGTCGGTTCAGGAAAGGACAGGCCATTGTGGCTGCTTCCACGGCCATGAATGACGGCCAGTCTTTTTTTCAGCTGTTTAAACAGACCATTTCCTATCAGAAACTGGCCGGTTTAACCCGGGGCCAGCGCCGTATTGTCACCGATGAACAGCTCATTGAATGTTTTGAGTCTTTTGTGAGAATCGGTAATTTTTATTCCCAGGCCAACCCCCAGGCTCCCTTTGTCATTGAAGAACTGGAAATAAATCCTTTTGCCTTTACTGACTATCTCATGGTTCCTTTGGACGGTATGTGTCGGTTTGGCCAAGCGGGTACGCTTGCCGCAAAACGGCCTGTGGCAAAAATCGACACGTTGCTCCATCCCCGGAAGATAGGGATTGTGGGGGTTTCTGCCACACGGAAAAATTTCGGACGGATCATCCTGGACAATATTCTGGCCGAAGGCTTTGCCAAAGAGGATATTGTTGTCTTTAAGGAGGGCATAGGTGAACTAGGCGATATGGACGGGGTGAAATGTTTGCCCAACCTTGGGGCTATGACACAAAAACTGGATCTGTTTATCGTGGCAGTGGGGGCAGCCCAGGTGCCGGATCTGGTGGAAGAGGTGATTCGTCTGGATGCGGCCAACAGTGTCATGCTCATTCCCGGCGGCATGGGGGAGACCCAAGACAGCAAAGATCGGGCGGCTCAGGTCATGGCTCAGATCAATGCTGCCCATGGACTTGCAAGCCAGGGTGCGGTAAAACAGGTTGCTGTGAAACAGGATATCGCCAAACAGGGCAGCGCCGATTTTTCCAAGGGGGGCGGCCCGGTTTTTCTCGGGGCCAATTGCATGGGCGTTATTTCAAAGCCGGGCTGCTATGATACCTGGTTTATTCCGGAAGAAAAACTTCCCAAGGTGCGGTCCCACAAGGCCAACAGGGTGGCTCTGGTCAGCCAGAGCGGGGCATTTATGCTTCATAGAAGCCACCAGTGCCCTGAGCTGCGTCCGGCCTATATGATTTCCATGGGCAACCAGACAGATTTGACCCTGGGAGATATGCTTCACTATTTTAAAAATTCAGACCGGGTGGATGTGATTGCCGTTTATGCCGAAGGATTCAATGATCTGGACGGGCTGGAATTTTGCCAGGCGGTTAAACAAGCCGTGCTGGCAGGAAAAGAAGTGGTCTTTTATAAGGCCGGCCGGACCTTGGAGGGCAAGGCTGCCACCAGCAGTCATACGGCTTCTCTGGCCGGAGATTACATGGTGTGTGAAAGTTGTGTGTCCCAGGCTGGTGCCATTGTGGCAAGAAATTTTAGCGAGTTCCAGGAGCTCATGCTGTTGGCCGAGACATTGAGCCGCAAACTCATCCGGGGCAATCGCCTGGCGGCCGTCAGCGGTGCCGGATTTGAGGCCGTTGGCATGGCCGATTCCATCCAGTCCGATGATTTTACCATGGAACTTGCCCGCTTTGAACCTGAAACCTGTGATGCCATTGAAACCATTCTCAGGGCCAAAGGGCTTGCTTCCTTTGTGACCCTGGCCAATCCCCTGGATATCAACCCGGCTGCCGATGATGAGGCCCATGCCAAGATCACGCAAATTTTGGTCAATGATCCCAATGTGGATGCCGTGGTCGTGAGCCTGGATCCAATGTCTCCGGCCATGAAAACCCTGGACAAAACGGATATAAAGGCATTTCATATGCATGGACCCGATAGTATCCTGCACCGGATGGAGTCCCTGGTCAAAACCACTGCCACCCCCATTGTGACAGTGGTGGATGGGGGGCGTCTCTACGATCCCTTGCGGGATGCCTTGATGGACAAAGGAATACCGGTGTTTGCCGTGTGCGACAAGGCCATTGCCGCTCTGTCCCTCTATGTTCAGGGGCGGCTCCGGGCCGATAAACTACGTAAACTACGGGGTCAGGCTTGCGTTATTGCGCTTAACAGTGCCAATAACGCAAGCCTGACCCCTTCTGGAGAATACATGGGAACAGATGATATTAGAATTGTTAAAATAACCAAAGAACCGGTTGAATTGTACAAGGTGCTCAAGTTTGAAAATCTGGCGGGAAGCGGTGGAGAAGCCAAGCACTTTGTTGGCGATGGGCTTGTGACCGTGAACGGGCGGGTGGAAACACGGAAGCGCAATAAAATTTATGCCGGGGATGTGATCGGGTTTAACGGGAACTTCCTTCAAATTGAGTGTGAATAGGGAAGGCAGGGAAGAGTTCAGGTATCCCCTCCCTGGACAAACAGGCCTATACGGATTCCTTGTTTGGAGAATCCTGTTTATGGGCCGCTAGCATTCTTTGGGATAGTTTCTGTGCTTTTGCCAGAAATTGTTCCATTTCAAGGGGATTGACCGGGGTTGCCGAGGGGGCGTTGTAGGTGAGGGGGTTCAGCAATTTGCCATTTTTCTTTATGCCAAAGCACAGATGGGGGCCTGTGGCCAATCCTGTCATTCCCACATGCCCGATGATCTCTCCTTGCAGAACTTTCTTGTTTTTTTTCATGCCCTTGGCAAATTTGCTCATATGGTAATACCGGGTGACGTATCCATTACAATGACGGATAATGACATGGTTTCCCATGGTCTTGCTGTATCCGATTCGGGTGATGACACCGTCTCCTACTGTTTTGATGGGGGTTCCCATTGGGGCTGCATAATCCACTCCCGGATGGTAGCGAACCTTTTTTAAAATGGGATGCATCCTTTTGGTTGTAAATTTGGAGGAGATCCTTGAAAATGCAAGGGGTGCCTTTAGAAATGCTTTTTGAAGAGAGTTCCCTTTTCCGTCATAGTATCCTGACACACCATTTGCGTCTTTGTGCAGAAAGGCGTCAAAACGGTTTCCCTTATTGATAAAAACGGCAGCCTGTATCTTACCATAGCCCGCGAGCTTTCCTTCCCAGTATCGTTTCTCCACAAGCACCTTGAATCGGTCACCGGGTTGGATGTCCCTGATAAAATCAATATCCCAGGCAAAAATATCAGATAGTTTCCAGGCAAGTTCGCTTCGTTCTCCTGATTTCCTGACCGCTTCAAACAGGCTGTAGTCAATTGTGGCAATAACCACTTCAAGATTTACATCATAATCGATTGGCATCTGGTTGATGGAAAAACCCTGGTTTCCCTTTTGAATGACCAATTTGTTTTCCTTGTCTATCTCATATTCAAATCCGGTCAGGTTCCCTTCCTGCAGAATGATTTTGTAGCGGTGGCCCCTGTTGATACGGCGCAATGAAAAGATATCCGCGCTTTGCCTGTCCAGGGCATATATGGTTTTCAGGGGAAGATAATTATTGAGCAGGGAAGAGATCGTATCTCCCTTTTTAACGGGTCCTTTTACAATTTGAATATCCGGCAGTTCAACCTGGGGGGGAGGGAGTTCATTTGTTGAAGGGGGGGGCAGTTTTATTGAATGGGAACCCAGAACACTGGAAACCGTGGGTGTTAAAAAAATACTGAAAAAAAAGAGAAAAGCAACACACCTTTTTGTAACCATTTTTTGGGCCTCTCCTAATATAAAGAATCAAGCAAAATTGTATAGCACCATATATTAAATAATGGTGTTATACAAAGACATTTTTCAATTTTTATGCCAGTTGGCCGTTTTAATGGAAAATAATCCTATTCGGTTATGGGGGCGGGGTTCTTAGACGTCAGGTACCAACAGCCCTTCTCAATTGATTGGTTAAATATCATTAATGATAGTTTTATATGATTAGAGCCGGTGGGCAATATAGCGGGCGATTGCCGGAAAAACCAGAAGACTGCTGTCGGTTAATATATACAAGGGACCCTGTCCAAAAGCGGTTTAGGGTCCCTATAGTGGCCAGGGTTACAATATCTCCTTAAGCCTTTGTGCCAATGTGTCAATAAATTGGGTGGAATCAAGTATCTTTTTAGCAGGCGGGTTGCAGATAGCCGCAAGGTCCCCTGTCATAAACCCTGCTTCAATGGTTTTAATAATGGTTTTTTCCAGTTTTTCTGAAAACGCACAAAGTTGGGGCAGGGAATCCAGTTCACCTCGTTTTTTCAAGGCGCCGGTCCAGGCATAAATAAGGGCAACAGCATTGGTGGATGTTTTCTCCCCTTTCAGGTGTTTGTAATAATGTTTTTGAACCGTTCCGTGGGCCGCTTCATATTCATAATATCCATGGGGAGAGACCAGTACCGATGACATCATGGCAAGGGATCCAAAGGCCGATGCCACCATATCGCTCATGACATCCCCGTCATAATTCTTACAGGCCCAGAGCATTCCCCCTTCTGATTTCATCATCCTGGCAACAACATCGTCTATGAGGGTATAGAAAAAGGTGATTCCCAGTGTTTCAAATTTTAGTTTGTATTCATGTTCAAAAATATTTTCAAAAATAAGCTTGAAGGTTTCGTCATATCGTTTTGAAATGGTATCTTTTGTGGAAAACCAGCAGTCAATTTTCTGGTCAAGGCTATAGTCAAAACAGGCCCTGGCAAAACTTGAGATGGAGGCATTTGTATTGTGAATGCCCTGGATAATGCCAGGACCGGGCAGTTCCATGATGGTTTCCCGGGTTTCGTTGCCCTGGGTATCGGTAAAAACAATTTCTGCCTTGCCGCCGGTCCGGGTCTTTATTTCCGCATTTTTATACACATCTCCATAGGCGTGCCTGCCCACAATAATCGGCTTTTTCCAGGAGGTTACCCCCGGTTTGATATTGTTTACCAGGATAGGTTTTCGAAACACCGTGCCGTCCAGCATGGCCCGGATGGTTCCATTGGGACTTTTCCATTGTTTTTTTAAGCTGTATTCTTCAACCCTTGCCTGGTTCGGCGTGATGGTGGCATTTTTAACCCCCACGCCATATTTTTTTATGGCATTTGCGGCATCAAGGGTCACCTGATCATCGGTTTTATCTCTATTTTTGATACCCAGATCATAATATTTGGTTTTCAATTCAACAAAAGGCGCAATAAGTTTTTCCTTGATAAGGGGCCATAAAATACGGGTCATCTCATCTCCGTCAATCTCGACAAGGGGGTTTTTCATTTTAATTTTTGCCATCTGTCTCTCCTTATTGTTTCGCAATTATTTCAGAAAAGGATAAAAAATTGATATCACGGTACAATATCAGAATGCCCGGGGCAATGGATTTTTACAAAGCCTTTCACTTAATTGTCCCCCTTAAGTTTTCGGTACAGGGTCCTGAGGCTGATGCCCAGTTCTCTGGCGGTTTGTGTTTTCCCCTGGACATCATGGCCGTGGCGATCCAGGCAGGATAGAATGGCCTCCATCTGGGCAGTTTTGGCTGCAGACCGGATAGTGGGGGCCTGGATACTTGAGGATTGGATACTGGAGGACTGGGCAGATGCGGTGGCCGACGGTTCCGGGGAGAGAACAGTGTCTCTGTTTAAAAACCGCTGGGGCAGACTTTCAAGGGTCAGGGTGTCGCTGTCTTCCATGTTGACACTGTATTCAATGATATTTTGGAGTTCCCTTATGTTCCCTGGCCAATCATGGGTATAAAAGGCTGCCATTACCGGGGGGGAAATCCGGTGAATTTCTTTGCTGGCTTTTTGGTCGGATTCTTTGAGAAATGCCTTGGCCAAAATCTCAATATCCTCTTTCCGGTCCGCCAGGGGGGGCAGATCCATAGGGATGACATTGAGCCGGTAAAAGAGATCCGCCCTGAAGCGGTTGTTCTTGACCAGGGTCTCCAGGTCCTGGTTGGTGGCGGCAATGACCCGGACATCAATGGCGGTAACTGTGATGCCCCCCACCCGCTGGAGGGCATAGTCCTGGAGAACGTTTAGCAGTTTTACCTGCATGTGCAGGGGCATTTCTCCGATTTCATCCAGGAAGAGGGTGCCGCCTTCGGCCAGTTCAAACCGGCCGGGTTTCCCTCCCTTTTTAGCACCGGTAAAGGCACCCTCCTCATACCCGAATAATTCAGATTCAAAGAGCGTCTCTGGAATGCTGGCGCAATTGACCGGTACAAACGGCCCCTTGGACCTGGCACCGGTATGGTGGATGGCCTTTGCCAAAAGCCCCTTGCCCGTGCCCGTCTCTCCGGTGATCAAAATGGTGGACCTGGATCGGGCAAGACGGGTGATCATTCGTTTGAGTTGGTTGATGCCCGGGCTTTTACCCAGGATGGCGTCAAGGGAAAGGGGACTGTCCGGCAAGGATAGGGAGCACTCAGGCCCATTGGTGCTGCTTTGGTTTTGCTGAATACTTAAGATTGCCCCATTGAACAGGTCATTGTTGAAAATTGGCCTAGCCGAGATAAAGGCTTGGCTATTGTTGATCATCACCCGGATATCTTTCAGGTGGCTGGCATCAAGGATTTTGCTCACAATGGGTTCGGGCAGGATGTGGAAGGCAGACCGGGTATATAGATCGCAAAATGAGAAGAGTTTTAATGCCTGTGGGTTACACCGGGTGACAGCCCCTTTGGGGTCAATGGTCAGCATACTCTCACAGGAAAGGTCCATGACAGCGTTGAGGATCTGTTCGGTTTCATCCAGTTTGTTGTGTTGGCTTTTTTGGGACACAAGCTCGGAAATCAAGTCCGAGAATATATCTAAGGCATCTACATAGACATCGGTTTCCCGGGTGATCCGTTCGTGCCCTTCGGCGGTAAAGGAGGTAAAGGTTATAACCCCCAAAGGGGTGGTACCGATAGAGATGCTTCTGAGAATTTCTATTTTGGCCGGGCAGTTGCCTAAGAATCTGCACCCGGCACAGGCCGGCATGTGCCCGGGCTTGTTGACAATGATATTGCCATTGGCCACCACCTCATCAATGGATGGGGCATGGACTGTTTTGCCCTTTTGCTGAAGGTAGTCGTGGGTGCAGGCGATAAGCCGGCTTTGAAGATCAAAGATTGCCACATCAATTTTAAGGGCGCCCTGTATGATCCGGGTGATTCGTTCCAGATCCTGTTTGCAGGTGTTCATGTCCATCAAGGTTTTTTCTTCTCTTTTGTATCGGTTTATAGGAAGTGAAACTATATCCTACGCTTTTCCAGGGCGGTTGACAACTAATTTGTCACAGGATGGATAGAATTGACAAAAATGACAACCCCCGGGTTTGATGTCCCCGTGATATGGAAACCCGATGGATAAGAAATTATGTCCCTTGGAGGGCAAATGCATTGGAAACAGGCCGGTATGAGATTCTATTCCGATTGCATCCCAGGCGTCGGCACGGAATATGCTAATGATAGATTAATTGATAGATTAATTGATAGATTAATTGATAGATTAATTGATAGATTAATTGATAGATTAATTGATAGATTTATTGATAGATTGACTGATAAATTGACTGATAAATTAATTGACTGACTGACACCATGAATATCAACATTAGCTACAAGGAGAGATCCATGACAATCAAGGGGTTTAAAAGCCATCCTTATATTCCCAACTCGGTCCCGCAAATACAGGATCAGATGCTGGCAGAACTGGGATTATCCAGTCTGGAAGAGTTGCATGAAGAAATTCCTGCGTCCCTGAAGTTAACCCAGAACATGAACCTGCCCAAGGCGTTGGGGTCGGAATTTGAGTTGAAAAAACATGTAAAGCAACTTTTGGCCAAAAACAGGCATTGCGAAGAGAACCTTAATTTTCTGGGGGCAGGGTGCTGGCAGCATTATGTGCCGGCCATCTGCGATGAAATCAACTCCAGGGGTGAGTTTCTGACCGGGTATGGCGGTGAAATGTACAATGATTTTGGCAGATTTCAGTCGTTGTTTGAATACCAGAGCATGGTAGGAGAACTGGTGGACATGGACGTGGTCAATGTTCCCACCATGGACTGGTGCCAGGCCGCTGCCACTTCCATCCGCATGGCTTCCCGGATGACAGGTAGAAAAGAGGCCCTGGTGCCGGACCTCATGGATCCGGAAAAGTTTATGGTCCTGAAAAATTATTGCGGCCCGGATATAAATCTTGTCCGGGTGGGCCATGACCCTGTGAGCGGTCAGCTTGATCTTGAAGATCTTGCATCCAAACTGTCCCAAAAGAGTGCAGCCGTTTATTTTGAAAACCCCTCTTTCCTGGGATTCATTCAGATCCATGGTCAAAAAATTTCTGATCTGGCCCATGGGGTGGGCGCTGAAAGTATTGTAGGTGTGGATCCAAGTTCTCTTGGGGTTTTGACACCCCCTGCCCAGTACGGGGCAGACATTATCTGCGGAGACCTCCAGCCTCTGGGCATGCACATGAATTATGGCGGCGGTCAGGCAGGATTCATGGCCACCCGGGACGAGGAACGGTATGTCATGGAATTTCCCTCCCGGCTCTTCGGGATTGTCCCCACACAAAAAAAGGGGGAATATGGGTTTGACGATGTGGCCTTTGACAGGACTTCCTTTGGCCACCACAGGGAACATGGCAAGGAGTATGTAGGTACCCAGTCTGCCCTGTGGGGAATCACCGCAGGTGTTTATCTGGCCAGCATGGGCCCTTTGGGTATGGCAGAACTTGGCCAGACCATTCTTCAAAAATCCCTTTATGCTATTGAACGAATAAATGGCATAAAAAATGTCAAGGGAAGCCGGTTCCAGTCCATTGGGTTCAAGGAATTTGTGGTGGATTTCACCGATACCGGAAAAACCGTGGCTGATATCAATGACGCCCTTTTATCCCGGGGTATTTTTGGGGGCAAGGATTTATCAATGGATTTTCCGATGGGGCAGTCTGCCCTTTATTGTGTCACCGAGATTCATGCCCAAGAAGATATTGATTGCCTGGTCGCGGCCCTTGCTCAGATCACAGGCTGATCCGTGGGAATTGTCCAAACTGGAACGAGAAAAGGAGACACAAATGGAACGAATTGATAGAAGCGCAAAGGTCAGGGAAAATTTCCATCAGGCCAAATGGGACGAGCCCATTATATTTGAATTGAGTAACAAAGGGGAACGGGGTATCCAGGTTCCCAGCGCCGAACCCCATATTCAGGAACTTGTGGGAGACGGGATCAGTCTTCTTCCGGCCCATATGCGCCGCAATGAGCCCCCGGCTCTTCCTGAAATTTCCCAGCCCCGGGTGCTTCGCCATTATATGCGCCTGTCCCAGGAAACCCTTGGGGCGGATGTGAACATTGAGATTGGCCAGGGCACCTGTACGGTAAAGTACAGCCCCAAGATAAACGACCAATTGGCGAAACTGCCCCAGATGAGTGAATTGCATCCCCTCCAGGCCACAAAAACGGTCCAGGGTATTCTGGAAATATTTCACAGGACCGAATCTATTTTAAAGGAAATTTCAGGCCTTGACCGGTTTACCTTCCAGCCCGGCGGGGGAAGCCAGGGAATTTTTACCATGGCTTCCGTAGTCTACAAGTACTTTGAAGACAAGAAAGAACAAGATGTTCGCGATGAGATTATCACCACTGTTTATTCCCATCCTTCCGATGCAGCTGCTCCTGCGGTCAAAGGATATAAGATTATTTATATTCCGCCGAACAAGGAAGGATATCCGGATTTTGAGGCCTTTAAGATGGCTGTGGGCAAAAGAACAGCTGGTTTTTTTGTGGCCAACCCCGAAGACACCGGCGTATATAACCCCAGAGTTATGGAATTTACACGGTTGGTTCATGAGAATGGGGGCTTGTGCGGCTATGACCAGGCCAATGCCAACGGGCTTCTCGGCGTAACCCGTGCCAAAGAAGCCGGGTTTGATATGTGCTTTTTTAATTTGCATAAAACTTTTTCTACCCCCCATGGCTGCGGCGGTCCTGCCTGTGGTGTTACCGGGGTGACAACGCAATTGGAACCCTATTTGCCCGGTCCTTTAATTGTTAAAAAAGAGGACAGCACATTCGGATTTGATGCTTCTTTTATGACGGATTCTCGTTCCGTGGGCAAGGTCCGCTCTTTCTACGGGGTGGCCCCGGTGGTTCTCAAGGCCTATGCCTGGATCATGAGCCTGGGAGCGGAAGGCCTCTATGAGGTGGCCAAGGTGGCGGTTCTCAACAATAATTATCTCTATAAAAAACTCATGGAAATTCCCTGTGTGGAAGCGCCTTATATCAAAGGTAAGCAGCGGATTGAGCAGGTTCGGTATACCATTGAACGACTGACAACAGATACCGGTATCACCTCCGGGGATATCCAGCGCAGGATGATGGATTTTGGCATGCATTATTGGACCAGCCACCATCCTTATCATATCCCCGAGCCCATGACTCTGGAGCCCACAGAGACCCCATCCAGGGATGATTTGGATGAGTACATCAATACTCTGAAACATGTATTCCAAGAAGCCTATGACAACCCTGAAATCATACGATCGGCTCCCCATAGCTCTGTGTGTCACCAGGTGGATGGGTCGGCATCGGATGATCCTTCGCAATGGGCCATTACCTGGCGCAGTTATCTGAAAAAGACAGCCATAAAATAGAGGGGGTTGATTGAAACTGGGATTTATCATCAACCCTATTGCAGGCCTTGGGGGACGGGTAGGACTCAAGGGCACCGATGGCATGGCGGAAAAAGCCATTGCTATGGGTGCCCTTCCTCTGGCTCCTCAAAAGGCTGCCCGAGCACTGGCAGGCCTGATAGAAAGCAGATCTGGTAAAGATCCCCAGGGAAAAGATCCCCAGGGAAAAGATGGGGTGCTCATCCTGACCCCGCCCGGATCAATGGGTGAAACCATTGCCCGGGCAGCAGGATTTTTTCCCCATGTGGTGGACATGCCTCCGGCAGTCAAGACGGGGGAAGATACCATTGCAGCCGCCAGAAAGATCCAGGCTCTTGGGGCGGATCTTCTCCTCTTTGTAGGGGGGGACGGTACGGCCCGTGACGTTTGTGCGGCCCTGGGGGAAAGTCTTCCGGTGATTGGTGTTCCCGCCGGTGTCAAGATCCATTCCCCGGTCTTTGCCACCACTCCGGAAACAGCCGGAGAGCTGGCCCAATTGTTTCTGGACAAAACCTCCTGCCGGGTCTGTGAGCAGGAGGTGCTGGATATAGATGAGGAGGCCTATCGCAAGGGCCGGGTCAGCACAACGCTTTACGGGTATCTCCAGGTGCCCGATGAGGGGCGGCGGATTCAGAACCGCAAGGCCGGCACTCCCTTAAGCCAGAAGGCCTCCCAGAATCTTATTTCCCTGGACATGATTGATGCCATGGAAGAGGAGATTTTTTACCTGGTGGGACCCGGATCCACCACCCGGCCGATTCTGTCCAACCTGAATCTTGCCCACAGCCTTTTGGGGGTGGATGTGGTTCAAAACAGACAGCTTGTCAAAAAAGATGCGTCGGAAAAGCAGCTCCTTGAGATCATAAAAGACCATCTGTTTAAGATTATTATTACTCCCATTGGCGGCCAGGGCTATCTTTTTGGCCGGGGAAACCACCAGATCAGCCCGAAGATTATCCAGGAGGCTGGAAAGGAGAACATTCGGGTGGGTGCCACCCTGGAAAAAATCGGCACTC
>Ga0307987_1000329_pt1 | contig 28352 bp, 25 predicted proteins | sample EllFjometagen181_FD_203157 | JGI IMG/M metagenome (GOLD analysis project Ga0307987, IMG submission 203157) | Marine microbial communities from Ellis Fjord, Antarctic Ocean - #181 | ecosystem: Environmental > Aquatic > Marine > Unclassified | place: Southern Ocean | collected 2014-10-08 | reverse complement strand
TGGGGCTTGAAATAATAGTTTGATTGTGGTATAATTGCTCTTCTTATTCTTTTTAAATACACAAAAAACATGAATGCAGCAGACTTTCCAATCAATACAAAGCTTGATCCAGACCACTTTCGTGTCGCGATTTTTGGTTCCGCTCGTATCAAGCCAGAAGATGAGATTTATAAAAATACATTTGAATTAGCCCAAGCGATTGGGAAACACAAGATGGATGTCGTGACAGGAGGAGGACCAGGACTTATGGAAGCAGCTAATTATGGACACAAAATGGGGTCTGATACTGAATTTAAATCAATTGGACTTACTATTGAGCTTGAGAATGAAAATGCTGGAAATAAACATCTAGATATTAAAGAACATTTTCAACGATTTGCTGAGCGATTAGAAACATTTATGCAGCTTTCTAATATTGTTGTAGTAATGCCTGGAGGAATAGGAACAGCTCTTGAGTTGTTTTACTCATGGCAGTTGGTACAGGTAGGAAAGGTTGATCGAATTCCAATTATTCTTCACAGTGATGCATGGCACAAGATTCGTGACTGGGTACGTGACAATCTTCTCGAGGGGGGATTTATCAGTCCAGAAGATATGGATTATGTTTATTGTGTGCAGAATAATGAGGAAGCAATAGAATTGATTGAAGAATTTCATACTCAGTTTAAAGCGCATGGAAAAGGATACAAACTTGATTCTAAGAAATATACTGTGTAATTCTTCTATACGAGGGTTTCGAATTAAAAGTGAAGGCAGACGAAAGTCTGCTTTTTATTTAATACATAAAAGTTTTTGGTGTAATAGATTGGATCAGTTGGTAGAGAGATGCTTAATTAATAATTTTTTCATATCGGAAATACGTTTCTGAATATAATTAGTTGTTATTTGTTCATTTGGAAATAATTCATCAATTTGTTCTTTGATTTCAGTCGGTCCTATTCCATTCAGGCGTAACCCAAACATTTTTGTGTCTCGTTCAGGAGACTTGAATCCTTTTGTAACAAAGGGTAAGGCTTCTGTTATTTGTTCTTTTTGTATTAAAGAAAGATCACTATTATGAGGAGTCTCAACAGTATATGTTTCTATATTTATATTTCGATCTATAATAGGTTCTTCAAGAAGAAGAGCAAGAAGTTTTTTGATATTTCCGATGTGTTCAGCGACTTGTTCTAGAAGTTTATCATAATCATCTGGAGGATAATTATTTTGGTCAGCATAGACTTTTAATTGTTCTTTTGTTTGGACATTAATTTCCATGTGTCCACATTAACACAATATGAATAAGGCGTCTATTTGAGAGAGAGTTTTTATTAAATTTTTATATCATGGTATACTCCACACGATGACACGAGTTTTGACCGGTATTCAGCCAAGTGGACAGCTTCATTGGGGAAACTACTTCGGAGCGATTCGCCCGATGTTAGAGGCACAAAAAGGCAAGAACGAAATGTTCTTTTTTATAGCCGATTTACACGCATTTACAACGGTTCGTGATCCAAAGGTATTTCACGAAAATCAAAAAAATATTCTTCTTGATTATTTAGCACTTGGTCTTGATTCAGATAAGTCACTTTTTTATCGTCAGTCAGATATAACGGCTCATACGGAATTAGCATGGTATTTGAATTGTATTTGTCCGATGGGACTTTTGGAGCGAGCTCATTCTTTTAAAGACAAAAAGGCAAAGGGATTGGAAGCAAATGCTGGATTATTTACCTATCCAATGCTGATGGCAGCGGATATTTTGCTCTATTCTGCAAATAAAGTTCCTGTAGGAAAAGATCAGAAACAACATGTAGAAATTGCCCGTGATATTGCGCAAAAATTCAATCATCAGTTCGGAGAAATATTTACTATTCCAGAGCCAATGATTGCTGAGAATGTACAAACAATTCCCGGATTGGATGGTCAAAAGATGTCAAAGTCTTATGGAAATACTATTTCTATTTTTGAAGGAGAAAAAAAGCTAAAAAAACAAATTAATTCAATAAAAACTGCTTCAGTTGAGATGGGAGATCCGATTGATCCAGAAACATGTCCTGTGTTTTCGTTTCACAAACTATTTGAAACACCAAATTTAGAAGATTTAGCTGTGAAATACAAAGCAGGAAAAATAGGCTTTGGGGAATCAAAAAAACTATTATTTGAGCGAGTGTGGGAATACTTCCATTTAGCGAGAGAGCGTCGTGTGGAATTGGAACAGAATTTTGATACGGTTGAGAAAATAATGAAAGAAGGTGCCATGAGAGCAAATGTTATTTCTTCAAAGAAACTAGAAGAAGTACGAAAAGTTATTGGGATACGGTAAACGAAATTGCAATCTTCAAACTATAATTTACAAATAAGGAACTATTTTAAGTTCCCCCTCTTCGTGTAGGAGGGGCTAGGGGGCGTTATGTTCAAAAGATGTATTCCACCAGTTTTCTGTGCAGAGAGCAAGCTAAGTACATTGAAAAAAGGCGTTAAATCAGGTATACTGTCCTGAATTTTTCGTAAAAAATGACACATCAATTAAAGATATCGTTCGGACTAAAAGAACCAGAGCAACGTTCTGAAACACAACTCTCTTTTTCTGATTATTGGGAGCATGTGCATTCGCCAGATGAGCGAGAAGTACTGGCTGAGACTGCAATTGCACCGCCACAAAAGACATCTCCATTTAATTTTAAGCTTCGTCGTAGACGTCCTCTTTGGAAAGATATTGCTACATTTGGAGCGACATCACTTGTTCTATGGGGAGTATCACACGTGGCTTTGAATTTTTCAGCATTTGCAGAAATTACAGAATACAAAGCAAAAAATCTTACAGCATCGGTTGTTGAGATGTTTGAGGAAGAAAAAGAGAATCCGTTGCTCCTTGCATCAAAGGTGGCTCCACGAGTTAAAAAAACACAAAAAACACATGTAGCAGAAGTTTTTGCTACTTGGAATGTTCATCCATCAGATAATCGTTTGGTTATTCCACGAATTGAGAAAAATGTTCCACTCGTTACGGTTCCAACACATAAAAATTGGAAACAATTGGAGACGAATATTCAAAAAGGATTGCGTGGGGGAGTAGTGATACATCCAGTTTCACATTCTCCAGAGAGAATGGGGAACTTCTTTCTAACAGGACATTCTTCGTATTATGCGTGGGACAAAGGACGTTACAAAGACGTGTTTGCCTTGCTTCATGAGGTTCAAGAAGGAGATATCGCTGAGGTGTATTGGAACGGAAAAAAATACGTGTATGAATTAACACAGTCAACAATTATTCTGCCAACGGAGACTTCCGTTTTGAAACAACCAAATGATCGTCGAATTATTACATTGATGACATGTACTCCAGTAGGAACGAACAAGAATCGTTTGATTTGGACAGGGAATTTGATTCGAATTGAGTGATGGAAAATCAGAATACTGATGTACAGGATGCATATGAGCATGATGATGTAACAGCACTTGAATCATCAGGAAGTTTTTATGATGAAAATAAAACGGAAGAGACTTCATCACATATTGCCACAAAAGTTGGAGGTATTTTATCAAAGAATAAAAAACATGAAATAGATTTCGATTCTCCAGGTTTTATGTTTTTGACTCTCAATAAAAATGAAATTTGTTCACGGTTTTCTATGAGATCGAATGGAGAACAACACTCTACTATAGATTTTATTAAGGCTATGATGGGGAGTTTCGCAGATGTGCTTGAAAAAGGAAAATCAACACAAGAAATGCGAGAAAAGGCACAATTAATTATAGATATTTTTCGAGGGAAAGAGGTATTGCCTCGTCCTGCAAAATTTGTAGAGGTGGATTTAAAGGAAATGGAAAAAGATATTGTTAAAATGGAGACATACTTTAAGAGGAAAGAAGGAGAACAGAATTATGCTTTGGCGGCCTAATATAATTGTCATTGCGGACTTGATCTGCAATCTATTATTTATTAATTTTTATCTTTTTTCTCCGCGAAAAAAGAAACAAAAAAGCTCGTTGCGGTTGTTCATTTGCAAACGAAATATTCTCATTCATTAAATCGCCTTTGGCGCTTTTAGTATTCATTTTGAATAATCGTTTTTTGCTGCACTCACAAATGCAACAACTCAAAATATATTATTTGCAGATTGAAGTTTGTAGATTGAACTTTGGAATCCGGCCCCACATTGTGGGGCGGGATGACTATTTCCCAAAATTCTGCCAGAACTCGATATCGGTATCACCGGCAGGATTTTCTACGAGCGGAAATTCTAAGTTCATGACTTTGGCATGTGCTTCTTTGAGCTCAGTTTTTACCTGCTGACGGTCTTCGTCTCCGACTTTTAATGAGCGGGTTCCGAGAGCTCCCTTTTCATCAGGACTCAAGAATTCTAATTCACAGCTGTCTACGATCCATGGTGCATTAGCAGCTTTTGCAAGCAAATCATAAAACACGAGTTGTCGCCAAGTGCGCTCTCCCGTTTTAATCGGTTTTGGTTTTCCTGATTTATAATCCACAACGCGGGCTGATTTTTTTCCTTCATCGAGAAAGACAATTTTATCAACTTTTCCTGTGATTCGGATTCCGTCAATTTCAGGGCTGTATTTTCCAAAATTAATTTCAGTTTGTACATTTTCTGCCATCCAAGTTTCAGATTTTTCTACGAAGTTTTTTTTCAAAATTTCTGTTCCATGTACTTTTAATCTTTCAAAATCGCTGATGGTTAAGTTCTGTCCGCGGAGCGCTTTTTCAAAATGTTTGAGCAAATTTGCTTCAGTAATTTCTTCACGCAGTGTTTTTTCCAACGCTTCGTGTAAGGCAACTCCCAATGCTAATTGTGGCTCAGGTCGTGGGTTTCTGGGGAATTTAAACAACTGCTGAAACAGGAATCGTCGTGGACAGTCGAGATAATTTTGCAATGCGGTAGCAGACCAGATAAATCCTTTTATTCGGTCTTTTAATATGGTTTGTTCATCTGTGGTGAGAAGGAGTTCGCGACCAGATTGTAATAAGGTCGGTAATAATTCCTGAGCGCGTTCCTCAATAGGATCGGCTTCCAGATTGGTACATAATTCACCTGGAATCTCGTACCAAAACAGGGAAGGATTCTTATCTCGTCCTTGATTGTCTCTCGTGGCGTAGGAGAGGAAAAGTTTTTTTCTTGCACGAGTAAGTGCCACAAAGAACAAGCGTCGTTCTTCAGAATTTTCGTCGAAATCGCTATTTTTAAAAATTTGTGGAAGGGGAACACCACTTCGTCCTTTGTGCGGATTTCCCCAGGTTTTATCTACTAATCCTGGTATGAAAACCACATCAAATTCACGTCCTTTGGCTCCATGAGCAGTTAACAGATGCACACTGCGGTGATCTGCGGGAAGCGCATCTGGACGCACTCGAATATTAAATTGTTCTATCAAATCGAGTCGTTCAAGCAGTTCTTCGAGAGTGTTACATCGTTGTTCGCTAATCCAACTAACCAATTTTCTCACAGCGGAGAGGGAGTCAGTTTTTTCTTCTTTGACCAACCAGTCGAGAAGACTAGAAGAGTAGAGAAGTTTCTCAGTCAATAGTTCAGGACGACAGTGCCAAAAATCTTTTCGGGACTGGGTGATCCAGGTAATAAAGTTTTTTGTTGAAGGTGAGTTCCCCCCAGCTAATAACTGCTCTATAACTCGTTCTCCGCGCTTTCGCTTCATAGATAATTTTAAAAGATCTCCAGCAGGAATATCCCAATACGGTGCATGTAATACTTCCCACATCAGATCATCCATCTCTGGCGCTACAAAAATTTGTAATAATAAAATTGTCTGACGAACATGTTCATTCTCAAAAATATTTCCTCGGATACTGGCGGCTACAGGAATTCCAAATTGAGGGAGAATTCGTGCCAGTTCATCGATTTCTCTATTTTTTCTCACGAGTACGGCTATCTCATTCGCAGGTGTTCCATTCTCTATCTCTGTGCGAATTTGATCCACGAGATGGGTTTGCTCTGCGCTGACTGAACCTACTACAACACGGGATACATTTTCTCGGAATTCTTTATTCTTTCCTCCAGAGATAAGCGTTCTATTTTCATCGGCTCGATCGGTGTTATTCCGAATAGAGGTAAACGCTGCATCGAGAATTTTTTGCCCAGAACGGTAGTTTTCTTCGAGAGAAATCTCGGTTCGTTCGCTGAATCGTGCTCGAAATTCTCTTATATTTTCAGTACTTGCTCCTTGAAATCGGTAAATCGATTGATCGTCGTCTCCCACAGCAAAAACATTTGGTTGTTCGTAGTCTACGAGAGCCCAAACAATCTCATTTTGCGCATTATTCGTATCTTGGTATTCATCAACTAGAACCCATTGATATTTTTCTTGAAGATCAAATTTCAAGTTTTCATCTTTCTTGAGTGCAGCTGTCACCCAATTAATTAAGTCATCAAAATCATATCCGCCTCGTTTTGCCAATTTGTCCTCGTATACTTCCCAGAGTTCAGAGAATTCCTGCATACGGGCGAGTCGATTTTCTAGTTTCTCCCGTTCAGCCGGTTTTTCATCTCCGGGGCTGAAGTTCTTATATTTTCTCTGGTAATAATTTTTTTCATCGGCCTCCCAGAGTTTTCTCTCTTCAGGAATCAAATCTCGAAGTTGAGCAGGGGAGACGTGTTCGCGTTTCAAGTTTGAAATAGCAGAAACGACATCATATTGATTGGATAATTCATCATAAATTGGACGGAAATATTTCCAGTGTTTTGCCTTCACTGAGTCACGGTAGGCGAGCGCCTTCATGAGATCATCAGCGAGTTCGCGCCCGGCTTTTTGTTTCTCAAATTTCAACGGATATTCCGCCATAATCATTTCGGAAAACCCATGAAAGGTGCAGATAGTGACTTTGTGCGCCTCTTTCCCAATTTTATTAAACAATCGTTCTCGCATCTCGACAGCGGCAGCATTGGTAAACGTAAGACACAAAATATTATCCGCCTTGGCGTCCGTTTTTTGTAAAATATGTCCGATACGTGCCGTGAGCAGATGAGTCTTCCCCGTTCCGGGTCCAGCAAGTACGAGCACAGGTCCAAATACTGTTTCTACAGCTGTTCGTTGTGCGTCGTTCAATTCTTCTAGGAAATCTATCATCGGGGAGAGTATAACTGTTTTGCGTAAAATTTGAAAATCTCTACACTCCGCCCATGAAGGAAAAAACGGCCTTTTTGGGAACGCAGGGGATTCGAAAGTTATTATTTAGTATGTCTGCACCAGCTATCATTGGAATGCTAGTTATCGCTTTATACAACGTTGTAGACACGATTTTTATTGGACAAGCAGTAGGCACTCTTGGGATTGCAGCAGTATCTGTTTCCTTTCCATTGCAAACAATGTTTTTCGCGATAGCTCTTTCTATTGGAGTAGGGGCGGCTTCGGAAGTATCACGGAATATAGGAGCCAATAAACAAAAAGAAGCAGAACGCATTCTCGGCGTAGCAATGTGGCTCGTTTTGGTAGGAAGTGGAGTTCTTCTTCTTGGTGGATTATTCCTCTTAGAACCGATTCTAAGAGCTTCTGGGGGGAATTCAGAAGTAATGTCTCTGGCGAGTGAATATACGCGTGTTATTTTATACGGAGCTCCCTTTTTGGTTGCATCAATAGTCGGAAATAGTCTGGTTCGATCAGAAGGAAATGCGAAATTAGCAATGATGGTTATGGTGGTCGGAGGTTTGACGAATTTATGTCTTGATTGGCTCTTTTTATTTCCTTTAAACATGGGAATTGCGGGTGCAGCGTGGGCAACTTCTATCGCGCATGTTGTTTCTTTTTCTCTCCTTATTCCATATTTTTTCTTGGGGAAAAGTGCGGTGCCACTTTTGTGGAAGAATATCCAGTGGCACTGGGGAAGTGTCAAAAAAATAATGACGGTTGGTTCAGCCTCGTTTATGCGAGAAGTTTCATTTGTACTCGAAATGGTTGTACTCAATCATGTTCTTATTTCCTTGGGAGGAAGTGTCGCGTTGGCGGCTATTGGGATTATGATGCGTTTGGCGATGATGGTGTTGATGCCTATTTTTGGAATTATCCAGGGCATGCAGCCTATTGCCGGGTATAATTTTGGGGCACGTAATTTTTCACGAGTAAAAGAGGTATTTGTAAAAGCTCTTTTGTGGGCGACAGGGTTATCAGTTGTTGCTTTTTTTCTTTTGTATTTTGCATCTGATTTTTGGGTGGGATTATTTACAAAAGATGGTTCTCCAGAACTCATTACCATGGCAACGGAGGGATTACGGTGGATGGTGCTGGCATTTGCTGTAGTGGGAGGACAATCTGTTATCGGAGGACTCTATCAAGCGCTTGGATTTGGCAGACAATCATTGATTCTTTCGTTATTACGTCAGGTCATTTTTCTGGTTCCATTGGTGTTAATTTTAAGTCACTTTTTTGGTTTACAAGGTGTCTGGTGGTCGTTTCCCCTGGCAGAAGTTGCTACGACAATTGTGGTGGTAATCATGGTTTTTTATGATAGGGAAAAGTTAGGACTACGAGCAGTTTCGTGAAAAAAAGTTGCCAGAGAAAAAAGATTAAGTAAACTCCTAGCGCTCACCGCGGAGGGGTGGCAGAGTGGTCGAATGCACCAGTCTTGAAAACTGACGTGCCGGCAACGGTACCGAGGGTTCGAATCCCTCCTCCTCCGCCAGAAACAACTAACTTTATCAGAGGTTAGTTTTTTTTTCTTGGCTCAGGTTGGTGAGGAGTTTGTGCGAGAGGATTTATTATTTTCTTTGAAATTTTTTTTGCCTCTCTCTTAAAAAGACATTAGAGTTGAATTATTCATAAAAAAGAAAAAATGATCTTGAAATTTCTTGATATTCTTCGGATTGTATCAGTATGTGTGGCATTCTTTTTTGGATACCAAATAGGGTTTACCAATGGTTACGATCCAGTGGCACAACTTCATTTTATGATTCCTATTATAATTTTAGCTATTGCTGGAATTTCTGGATTTGAAGGAATATTTTTTGCAAAAGCATCTGCTGCATTAAAAGGGTTTGAAAAGGGAAGTAATTATCAGCGACAGTCTGCAATTGCGCTTTTGTCTTATGCTATGGGCGCGCTTTTGGTGTATATATTGAATTGGGGAATAAGAGCGGAATTAACAATCCTATTTGTGTTTTTGTTTTTCTTCTTTTTTTCCGGGATCAATCATGCTGTAGATGCACTCAAACAAAAAAATTATGCATGGCAAAATATAAACCGACCTTTTATTACACTTTTGATGATAGGGGGAATGATATATCCCATTGTGATGGCATTAAAAACTCTTTCATAAGCATTTGAAATAGTTAGGTGGATAGTATGAACGGGAGAAAAGAATGCCTTGTTTTTCTGTGATGTGCGTTTTATATATTTCTTCAGAGTTTTTTAGAAAAACTCTTGCATACAAAAAATATTTTTGTATCATCTCCAAGTAAAATTTGGGCGATTAGCTCAGCTGGCTAGAGCGTCTCGCTTACACCGAGGATGTCACAGGTTCGAGTCCTGTATCGCCCACCATCTTTTACTCCTAAGAATGAAAAAGCTTTTTTTATTGGCAATCATTATTTTTACATTGTCTGGATGTACAGTGACCAAAACTCCAGAGCTACATTCTCGAATGCTTGAGACATCAACAGTTCAAAATTTTGAAGGAAAGCCTTCTGTGATTGTTTTTGGAGGAACCTATTGTCCTCATTGTGTGAAAGCTATTCCACAATTTAAATCGAATGTGTGGGATATGTATAATGAAAAAGCAAATTTATGGGTAAATGTTATTGATCAGAAAAAGTTTGATGTAGAAGAAGTTGCTCAGGGATTTAATCCCAATCTTACTTTTGAAAAAATAGCACTTCGTGAGTGTAATCTTGTTCCCTCATGGGTCGTGCTTGATGAGAAATTTTCTCCAGTACTTTCTTCATGTGGCGGAGAAAAAGCTATGGAAGATATACTTATAAAGCTTTCAGAGTTGGTGAAATAATTGAAACCTTTTATTTTTTACTTTTTTTCTGCGCAAGTAATTCCTCAGGATTGGTGGTAATAACCTGATCTTCTCCAGGAGATGCAACAATTTGAATAGCTACATGTTGATTTCCTGCAAAGAATAATCCTTGTCCGACTTTTGAGTTTAACAAAAGCGCGGTTTCTTGTTCGGTGAGATCAAATACCTTTTTCAATCGTTCCGTTGCGACCGGTGCTTGTCGAAGCAAAAGCTGCAATGAGGAGTTGGTAATAATTGGTTTTCCCCATGGAGAATCAAGAAAGTCTTCCACATCTTGTGTGATAGTCGTAACTCCGAGGTAGTATTTACGTGCTCGTTTTACGAGTCCATGGAGGAATCGTCCAGAGTCTTCATGTTGTACGATATTCCAGGCCTCATCTACAACGAGGAGTCGACGTTTTAATTCAGAACGAACTTTATTCCAAATGAAATTCAACAATATATACATTGAAATTGGACGAAGTTGATCTTCCAAATCTCGAATACAAAAGGTTACAAGTCCAGACTCGAGATTCACATTTGTTTGATCTGAGAAAAGACCAGAAAATGTTCCTTCGGTAAATCGTTCTAATCGCACAGCGAGTTCTCGTCCACCTTCAAGGGATTCAAGTACATTTTTCAAATCTTTCATTGTTGGCATTTCCAACTCATGCGGATTTTTTGTATCCTGAGTAATACCCTTCAATTCGTAGGATTGCAAAATAGCGCGATCCATAAGTCCTTGTTCTACAGGAGTTAAATTTCCGAGCATCAAATTCATCAACCCAGACAGGTTAATTGCTGCTTCACGAAGTGATTCTCCAGGTTTTTCTTCTTTTGAAAAAGTAGCAGGGAGATCAAATGGATTAATACGTTGATCAGAGTTTAATGAAATATTTATATATGTTCCACCAACAGTTTTGGTCAATGTCTCATACTCATTTTCTGGATCAAGAATAATCACATCAGTTCCCATCATGAGAGACCGTAATACATCGAGTTTCACAGCATATGATTTACCAGCACCAGATTTCGCAAACACCACTTGGTTGGCATTTTCTAGTTTAAATCTATCAAAAATAATCAATGAATTGTTGTGGCGATTGAGTCCATACATAATTCCTTCATTTGACGTAAGGCTTGAAGAAACAAACGGAAACGTAGAAGAAAGTGGCGCAGTATTCATGTTTTGTACTACATCCAACATGTCGGTTGCTTGTGGGAGAGTTGATTCAAAAGCTCTTTCGGTTTGAAAATCTCCAGATCGAACCATCACCATCTGAGTTCCGAGTAAGGTTTCCAGCTGTTTACATACGGTATCTAATTTTTCTTCATCTTCTGCATACACAGTAAAGTACAATCCAACTTGAAAGAATCGCTCCATTCCACGTTGTAAATCTACACGTAACTGTTCAGCATCTTCAAGCGCTGTATCAAGAGAAGTATCATTAATAGCACCGCGTTTGGCGTTAATTCGTTTGGTTGAAAGCATTTCTGCTACTTTCTTTCGCAGAATTTTCAGCATTTTATCTGACTTGGTTGGATATACAAACATTGAAATATCCATTGCCACATCAAAGTTTATAATGGGATTGAGCCAGTTTGCGTCCAAAAATCGAGGATAGTTGAAGACAAAAAAGCTTTTTGTCATCATCCCATTCAATTTAAAACTTTTTGGTGTTACTTCTACAGAAGTTGGCGCTACAAGATCCTTGATAGAAGAAACTCCATGTTGATATGATTTTTCAGCTTCTATAATTTGCTGACGCATTTTTTTTGTCAGCTTCTTTTTATCTTTTTTCGGATCAAATGTTTCAAAAAGCTCTTTAAGTGCATCAGTGTTCTCAATTTTCGCAGGTTGAGGAACAGCCGAAGGTTCGTTTGTTACAGGTTTTTCTGTAGTTGCCGTACTTTCATTATCTCGTGCTGCTGCTTTGGCCTTGTTTTTATCAACGTGGTTTTGCCATTTCCCCTTAAGTCCTTCAACAAATCCATGTTCAGGCGTTCCTTGCTTTTCAGTATTTTCAAAGTTGATTTGTCCGGTTGTTTGTTTGTCTGACATTTCTAAGTGATAAAAGTTCCAGAAATTATACCCCAAAAAGGCAAAGAAATCAAGTGCTACAGGGGGATTTTACATGAAATCAAGAATTAATAATTGAAAATCGGAAGAAAAAGATTTTCTTTTTTTACATACAAAAAAGCGTGTCCAATTTTTCACATCGTAGAGAGGTGATGAACACGCTTATAATTTGGCTCCCATACAGTCCCCATCAGACATTTTTAAGAGTGTCTGACGCACTCAATTTTGTTTATTTTTGTTTTTTTGAATTTTTCTCTTTGTTTTGTGAAAGGGAAAAACAGGTTTTCTAATATAGAAGTTCTCTGTCTTTCACTCGAGGTCTCATCGAAATGAAACGGGGAGAGGAAGGCAGGGAGCTAGTCCGATTTCGATCTCCTACAGTTTTTTCAATTAATTAAATAAATGGGTGTCGGGAGTTCAAATTCGGGCGAATCACTGCCTTCTTTGGGTGGGGTGTTGTCGAAGAGCGAAAGAGCATTCTATCACAAGAATGAAAAACTTTCAAGAGGGGAATTGACTTTTCCTGTTAAATTGTTTAAATGTAACGTGATGGAGAAAACGCTTGAGAATTCTAGGATACGACGAAACATCGATGGATTAGGAATTGTTCCGAAGATGATGGAGTATTTGGGGAAAGAAGTAGAGAGAGTATTGCATCCACCAGAAAAAGAAATTACGGAAGAAGCCAATGAACTACTAGATAATGCACTAACCTTATTGGAACAAGAGGAGGTAACATCAAGGGAACGTCGAATAATACAGCATAAAATAGAAGAAGTGCTTCAGCAAGAGAATCCCGTAGAAAAATTGAAAGAAAAAATTGTAATAAATGTACATTTTTGGTTACAGGTTCTTCGTGCGCCAGATCTCAAAAATTATGGAACAGAATTGAAATTTTTTGATCCAACTGATCTTGAAACAGCACGTCAAAAAGCAGAACCAGATCAAGAAGTTGCAATTATTATTGAAAAACGAGTACGAAATCTTTCTGCATTAAAAGATAAATTTCTTGATTGGGCAAAAGAAAATAATATTCAAGAGCGTTTAAATAAGGGGTCACTGATTCTATCAACAAACCATGATTCATGGTCAACACAGGCAATTTCATTATATTTCTTTCAAAAATATTTAGATGTTCCGGTGACAGATTGTGCGACTGTTCTAGGACCGAGATTACTTGCGTTCGCAAAATTTATGTTTGATCCAGAAAAACTTACGCGTGGACATGGAGATATATTCTTAACATTTCCACCAACAGAAAATGGACGTCATAAAGCATTTGATGAGGAGATCCTCGATAAATCAGGAAGAAAATATATTCTTGGTGCTACAAAATTTTTAAAACAGCCAGGAAAAGTGATTTCAATTTGTCTTGGTGCAACACGTGATAAAGAAGAAGATCAACCAGATGGTTCTACTCATATTGTGCCCGTGACCCCAGCAAAAGAGGCGTTAGAATCAATGGGCTTTATGATACAAAAATCAGGGGCAGCAGTTGCGCCAATTGCGTTTAATCATGGAGAAGGATTTAAACTTACTAATACACGTCAAAAAATAGATGTAGATATTAATTTTGGCGACATTATCAATCCAGAAGATATACAGGGGGATACTGAGGAGGAACGAGGAAGGTGGGTACATCAAAAAATGGTTGATATTGTTCCACAAAGGACTCCTTAACCCAGTAGCCCGACGACATTGCGCAATAATGCGCGGTTGTATCCGTAGTTCATTCGCATTGGCCCAAGAATTCCAATGTGTCCTTGCACTCCTTTTGTTTCATATCGCAAAACCAACATGGCGCAACTCTGAACTTCTTCAAACAAGTTCTCATTTCCAATAAATATTTTCACTTTCCCCATTGGGAGCTTTAATGAAGTAAGCATTTCTTGAAATTTTTCTCGACGTTCAAAAACTTCTACAATCTGTGCTCCACGTTCTGGTTCGGCTATAAATTCAGGACTTCGCAGGACTTTAGACAATCCAAGATACAATGATTGATCATTTTCAATAGACGCAAAAGCGACATTTCCAGAGAGATGAGAACAGAGCTTAATCATGTCAAACAGAGACTCGCGAGCTTTTTCCAAATGGTACTCTTTCATGTGTTTGGCAAAGAGTTCTTGAATTTTTTGTTCTTCATCGGCATCTTCTTGAAGCAATTGATCCACAAAAAATCGGTATCCTTTTTCTGTAGGAATTTTTCCTGAGCTCACATGTGGTGACTCGATTAATCCAATTTCTTCGAGCAAGGCAAACTCATTTCGCACGGTTGCAGATGATACGCTGAATTCACCTGACTCGAGGAGTTTTTTACTGGCGACGGGAGTAGCAGATTCTACGAAGTCATTGATCAGTGCGGTGAGAATGCGAAGCGTTCGTTCTTTCATCGTTGGCAGAGTGCCATAGAGAGTGACAGAAGTCAATGTTTGTAGTGTTCGGCGAAGCCCCCTCTGTCCTCTTATCATCGTTTTTAAATGTCGGACATCTCCCTGGGGAGGGGGAGACAAATAAAAAATTCTAAATAAAATCACCGGGAGGGGGCCAAAAGGACAGATGTAGACCAAGGCGGAGTTTTTTAAATCCACCAAAACCAGTATATTTCAGTATCTGAAGCGGAAATGATTATATTTTTTCCGCCAAAGTAATATTATTTCCTGCAAGTTGAGGAATGGTGACATAACGCCCTCCAACAGCTTCTTCTTTTAAAATTCTAAAATTATTATCTTCAAGTAATTTATTCAACTCTTTTCTTGAAAGAAAATTATAGTGTGTCTCCATAGTCTCAAGACATCTATTCGATATTATTTCTGTTATAGCCAACATTGCCCGTTCTATGATTTGTGTACGAGACTGGGACAGTTCATGTTCATGTACAAACAACTTTCCTCCAACAGGTAAAGCATCTCCAATATCTTTAATAAAATCAACTTCTTGTTTTTTTGATACATGGTGAATAACTCCGGATAAGATTATTATGTCCGGATTTAAATTACATTCAGCAAGAGAAAATGGTTTTACATTATTATATTCAAGGTTTTCTGGTATTTCCAAGCTATGATCCATGTGATCGTTTATATCAAGAGCGAAAACTTTAGCTAATGTATTTTGTTTAGCAATTTCTACTGACAATGCTCCAGTTCCACAACCTAAATCTACAATACGAGCAGAAGGACTTATATTTAAATCTGTCCATTCAGATATTTTTTTTGCAAGTTTACTTGTTTTTCCTGATTTTTCTTTTAACCAACGTCTAATCATCGGAACTGAAAAAACAGAATTTTCTGTTTCCATATTTTTTCCAAACTTGTTCATAATTAATCAAGGCTTTAACTTTAACATACTTTAAACTAGTGAAGTCAGGAAGTCAATAGCCTACTCCTTCATGTCTCGGGCTTGTTTTCAAAAGTTCTTTGTAAAGCCCGAACTCTTCGCCTACACTCTGCGCGAATGCACTTCGTCCAAATATACCTCCGAAGCGTACGTGATACGTATACGTGGCACAGCGAAACACCACTGAAACCAGGGGCGCGAGTGGCGTTGAAATTTCGTGGGCGACCACGACAGGGGATTGTGGTGGCGGTTTCAAAAACAAAACCAGACTTCAAGACGCAGCCGATTGATGAAGTGTGGGATGAGCAGTTTGTACCTGAAACATGGATTAAGTTGGCGCATTGGATTGCCGAGCAGAACTTCACCAATATTTCTAACGTGATGAGCCTGGTCGTACCAGAGAAATTTCTTCTTCAGCGCGATCCAGTTGTACGTGAGAAGTTTTGGTCTTTGTCAGGGAATGAGTTTGAGAAATTAAAAGGAGTGAAACAGAAATTGGTGATTGAAAAGCTTTTACTCTCAGAAACAACGGACGAGGAATTACGCGAATTGGCGAGTCCAACCGTTTTGAAAAATTTAGCAGAAAAAGAAATTATCCAGTTTCGTGTGGGAGATATTTTTCCAGCGAAGCAACCTGATTTTACTCGCCCAGCACACGATTTATCACCGGCACAGCAGGACGTGTTTGATTCTATTTCCAATTCAAAAAAGCCGTGTCTGCTCTGGGGAGTGACCGGTTCGGGGAAAACAGAGGTATACAAAAAACTGGCGGAGAAAGTGATTTCTCAAGGAAAACAAGTGTTGATTTTACTTCCAGAAATTGCACTGACTCCTCAATTAATTGCAGAATTTCGTTCAGTGGGAGCTGGAAAAGTAGCGGTCTGGCATTCCAAACTTTCTGAAGGAGAACGAGTTCAAGAATGGGCTCGATGTGCATCAGGAGAGGCACAGATTTTGATCGGTGCGCGGAGTGCGGCGCTTATTCCTCTACCAAATTTGAAATTAATCGTTCTCGATGAAGAACACGAATGGACATTCAAATCCGAAACGGCTCCGCGACTATGGACACATGATGTAGCAGAGTGGTTGAGCATGATGTTGCAGACGAAATTGGTATTTGGTTCGGCAACACCTCGATTGGAAAGTTGGACGCGATGTGAAAAAGGGGAATGGAATCGTTTTGATTTACCCGATCGCGTAAATGCGACGGCATTACCCAAAATAAAGTTCGTCGATATGCGAAACGAAGTGAAATTTGGAAACTATGGACCGATTTCTTCTCATTTAGCAGAAGCAATTGAGGCAACGGTAGCTGCGGGAAAACAAGTTGTTTTGTTTCTCAATCGTCGTGGGTTCTCAGGTTCTACAACATGTAAGATGTGTGGAGAAACACATGATTGTCCACATTGTGATGTGCCGATGAAGTTGCACCGTAATGGAGTAAATTCGCGTCTTATTTGTCATATATGTGGACACTTGGCACCGTTCGTTGATAAATGTCCGCATTGTGAAGCGGAAGATTTTATTTTTCGTGGATGGGGGACTCAGCAAGTTGAGCAGGAGCTGAAAGACAATTATCCTGGACTTCGTGTTTTGCGTGCAGATGCAGATTCAATGGGAGGCAAACATGATTTTCGAAAGCTCTGTGACAAGTTCGCTGCTCATGAAGCAGATGTCTTGTTGGGAACACAAATGGTAGCAAAGGGATTAGACTTTGAAAAAGTAGCATTGGTGGGTGTTATTTTGGCTGATGTAGGATTATCGCTTCCAGATTTTCGTGCAGAAGAACGATCTTTTCAGCTTTTGACTCAGGTTTCTGGACGAGCAGGACGACGAAATACACAGGGAAATATTTTGATTCAGACATTCAAACCGGATGAAAAAGTTTTCTCTTTCGTAAAAAAACATGACACAGGAGGATTTCTTGATTGGCAACGTACAGCACGACTTTCCTCGAGTTTACCGCCATTTGGTGCCATTGCGAAGATTGGGTTTTCTCATGTGGATAAAAAAGTTTCGTTTCAGCTCGCGCAAGATCTTTTCCGTGAAGTGAAACAAAGAAAGGATTGCACCTGCAATTTTGCGCCAGCATTTTGGCCACGAACACATGGGAAATATCATTTTCGCGTATTTATTCAAACAAAAACACGAGAAGAGTTATATGTGGTATTACGGTCGCTTGATTTGCCACAGGGCGCCAAGGTGGATATAAATCCAGCAAGTTTGTTGTAAGTTATATATTACTTTTTTCTCCGCGAAAAAAGGAACAAAAAAACTCGTTGCGGTTGTTTGCTCGCAAGCGAATTAGCTTTTTATTCACTAAAACGCGCAATCTTCTTAAAAAAGGGTTTTGTGCCACAGGCGAGTTTTGAACGTTCATTTCAAAGGTTCGCGGGGCAAGCTGCACAAATGCAACAATAATAGAATTATTGGGTGAGGATGGGGTGGCTTATAAAAATTGAAAAAAAGAAAGAAATCATTACACTCATAATTGATGACTTCTGTACAAAAATTCATGTGCAACGATTGTGAAGCACTCTGGGAAGAGATTCCCACGGGAGATATTAAATGTCTTTCTTGTGGTTCAAAAAACGCAGAAGATTTATCAGAAACATGTCGAGAATGTTGTCGTACTTGTGGACAGTGTGATTGATTACAAAAATAAACATGAAAAAAATATTAGCGGTGCTCGGAATAATGCTTATGGGAGCTACCTTTTCAGGATGTAAAGAAAAGGAAGAACCAGTGCGAATTGTTCCAGCAGGACAAATTGCTCGGATGCAGATATGGACAGCCAAAGAACCAGAAGCAATAGAGGCTTTGGCACGGGAGTTTGTTTCTGCAGCAAATATTCCAGGGCTTTTGATGAACGTTGTTCGATTTGATTCAGATGAAGTTTTGCAACGAGCATTATTAGACAAATTAGCAGAGGGGACTGGTCCAGATATAGTTTTAACAGATGGAGAATGGATTGGTGGAAATATAAAAAAACTCATTCCACTGGAAACAACAGAAGGATTTGGGATTCCAGAATACGGAGCTTCTTTTGTAAGAATTGCACCAGAGTTATTGATTCAAGATAATGAAATTTATGGTGTTCCTCTCGCAGTAGAAACACTAGCTCTTGTATATAACGAGGAGCATTTAATTGATCGGTTAGAAAATAGAAATCAGCCAGGACGCACATGGCAGGAATTTCGACAAGACGTAGAGGCTCTTACGGAACAAGATAAATCATTTTCTCGATTTGCTCGTTCAGGAGTAGCTATGGGGCGAGTAGATAATGTATTGCACGGAGAAGCCTTGCTTGAAAACATTATGCTCCAGTATGGAACACCGTTTTTTTCTGAAGATAATACGGCAGCAACATTTGCTTCCACGATGGGGGTTACACCGGAAGGACGCCGACAAAATTTTGGAATAGAATCATTGAAGTTTTTTACAAGCTTTGCGAATGGTCAGTACAAAAATTTCTCATGGAATGAACACTTAGCATCTCGTGATGATATCAATCAGAATTTCTCATCATTTGTCCATGGAGATGTATCAATGGTGTTTGCTTATCCAGAAGATGTGAAACGCATTCGACGACTTATAAATGCAAATAAAAATCTTTTATCAGGAACAATCAGTGAAAAAAATATGAGAGTAGCTCTTATTCCTCAACTCATAGATACAGAAAATACTTCGTCTCGTGTTGTATTAGGGCGATTATTGGCAGGAGCTGTTCCTCGTACTACAAAATATCCAAATCAAGCATGGAGATTTCTCAAGTTTTTATCCAAGAGGGATGCGCAATCAGGGTTTCATGATGCAACGGGAATTCCAACAGCGCGATTGGATTTGATTACTGAGCAAGCAGCAGATCCAGAAAGGGGAGTCTTTGTTCGTCAGGCAAAAATTGCACGTTCAAACCTAATCCCAACAGATAAGGCCTTATTCCATCAAGAGCTTGCAACGATTGTACAGCGTATAAACGAAGGAGGAAATGAAGAAGCTTTATTACGATCACTTGAATTAGAAATAACTCGTGCACGTCAGGATGAATTAAAGAGAGAAAAAATGATCACACGAGACCTATAAAATGAATGAAGAACATACGTGGAGACAACAGCTAGGAGAATTTCTTGCCATTGGTGGAGAGCTTTTGTTTTGGCTTACGTGGTGGCTTCCAGTGGGATTATTCTTGGGAGGAGATCCAACGACTTTTGGAACATTTTATTCAGAATTAGAAGTAATACTTCCGATTTCAGGAATAGGACTTATTTTGTGGTGGTTTGGACAGTTACTGGCTTCACCGAAATTAAATCCACAAAAAATAGTATTTCCAATTATGTGGCTTTTGGCATGGGGAGCCAATGCTTTATTTTCTCTTGATCCGGGGACATCGATTTCCTATCTTCTGGTGTGGGCCGTTGGATTGTTGGCACTGGGGACGAAGGAAACATTTTTTGCAACGGGATTACGTCGTATATTTTTTGGAATAGGACTTGCTGCTGGATTTGCAGCGGTACATTGGTTTCCAATGCTAGATGTCTCAGGGATTTTATTATCTATTGGTGCCGTGTGGGGACTTATTTTTCTTGCCTGGGAACCACATTTTCGTGGAAAATTCTTTTGGCAATTGCTCTTCTTGGCAGGAGTGTTTTATACAGAGAGCTTAGCTATTCAACTAGTAGCACTCTTGGTATTACTCTTTGGTCGTCGGTGGTTTGGTGTTTCCTCAGGAAAAAAATCTCCCTTCTGGTTGGCACTTATTGCATGGGGAGTGTTTTTTGCATGGCAGTTGTCAGCCAATGGCCCATTTGTATTCCATATACAACCATATTGGACACAGATTTTTAGCGATTGGACACAGTTATTACTGGGAGTAGGAGAAGGACAGTTTCTTGTCGGATTACAGAATTTTTCTCCAGTATTACTTGATCCTTTTCAATTAAGAATTCCTGGTAGTGGAGCAATTCTTACTTTTTTTGAACACGGAATAGTAGGAGTAATTTTATTTGTTTCATTGATTTTATTTGCAAACTCAAATCGCCCACCATTTCTTTCTTGGTGGCTTCTGTTTTTTTGGGTTTTTTCTTCTGTTTTTGTTGCACGAGAAGAAGGAATTATTTTCTTATTAGTTCTTTTGGCTACACAGGTGCCACGAGAACGTATTGAGAAGAAAGTGAAGAGTCGGGTTCAACGACGACGAAAAATATCTGGACGACCGCGGAGAACATCAACGGCAGGCACAACGGATTTACCAGAAAGTTGAATTTTTTGAAGCCAAAGAGAACCTTCTTTACAGAGCAATTCGATACTATCGGGAGTTTGTTCTTGAGAACATTCAATCAGTTTTGTATCTCCATATTTTGTATTCATGAAAATTCCAGGCCACACAGTAAAGGCACGATATTTTCGCCAAATAATCTCTGCCGTTTCTTTTTCCGGGAAAACTTCCCCATCTGCTTTTTCAAATTTTCCACAATGCGTCGCATCCTCTTCTTTTTGAGGAAGCGCTGGGAGTGTTTCAAAATTTTTCACTAACTCAGGAAGTGCTTGTGCAGATTCTTGAGCCCAAGAGGCCCATAATTCTTTTGTGTCACGATTATCAATATTTTCAGTGTGTTGCCAAAGAATGTCTCCAGCATCGAGTTTGAGTACCATTTTTTGCAACGTAATTCCTGATACCTCCTCACCATTCAAAATGGCAGATTGTACGGGGGATGCGCCTCTCCATTTTGGTAAAAGAGAGAAGTGGACATTAACCGTAGGGGCTATTTCAAGCGCCTGGGCAGGAAATATAACACCAAGCGCAATCACAACCACCATATTAGGTTGTGTCTCCTTATAGACAGAGAAAATGTCATTCTTTTTTTCTACTTCGAAAATGGGGATATTTAAAGTTTTAGCGATATCTTTTACGGCACAAGGAGTAATAATTTGTTTACGCCCAATTTTTTTATCAGGAGGACAAAGAACACCGATGATTTCGATATCAGAATCTGCTGCAAGTGATTTTAAACTCGGAACAGCAATATCAGGGGTACCAGCAAAGAGTATTTTTCGTGCCATTTGGTTTGATCTATGGCAAACTGCCATCGATGCAAATCGTGCCAGAAATTCTCAAAAAAGTCGAACTTGCCGGAGCGAAAGTATTAGCGGTGACAAAATATTTTTCTCCAGAGGAGACAGCATCTTTGGTTTCACAACTGCAGAGAGAAAAGGTGATTATTGGATTTGGTGAAAACAGAATTACCGATATTCAAAATAAATCATTTTCTCGAGAAGATCTCCATTTTATTGGGAATATCCAATCACGTGATATTCCAGACATTGCTCGTTATTGTTCAGTGGCACACTCCTTATGCTCAGTGAAACATGCTGAAATTTTTGCGAAACAAAAAAAAATTCCTACTTTTTTTATTCAAATAAATATTTCGCGTGAAAAACAAAAATCAGGAATTTTCCCAGAAGATATAGAACGTTTTTTGAAAGACACTTCTGGTTTTGAGCTAAATATAGAAGGAATATCAGCGATTGGAGCAGGGGAGTTCAATGAGGATAACAAGAGAAAAGAGTTCCAAGAGCTTATTTCTCTTCGAGATACCTTTTTTCCAGGAAAAAATATTTCAGCAGGAACGTCTCGAGATTTTGAAATAGCATTAGAGGAGGGCATCGATATTGTTAGAGTCGGGCAGGGATTGTTTTTTTCTTGAGTTTTTAAAAAAAAACTATACAAAGAGTGTAATGGAAAAGTCTTCTCCCAAAACTTCATTCCGGCGCGTAGCAATTTATACGCATAATAAGCCCGCAAAAGAAAAGGAAGAGACATTATTTCTCAAAGAACAAATTATTCCGTTTCTCAAAAACAATGGAGTACAGGTGATTCATGGTGATATTCGTACGGTTTCTATGCTTGAAAGCAAAATTGAGCTGATTGATGACGAAAAACCATATGATTTAAAAATTGGTATTGGAGGAGATGGGACGTTATTAAAGATGATGAGAACACTTCAAAAGAATGATGGACTTCTTTTGGGAATAAATTTTGGAACGCTAGGGTTTCTTTCAGAGCTACATCCATCAGATTGGAAATCCGTATTAACACAAGTATTTAGGGGAAAATATTTTATCGATGAGCGAATGCTTTTGAAAGCATTTGTATGGCGTAAAAATTCTCATGGAGAAAAAGAAAAGATATTCCGTGCCTATGCATTAAATGATCTTGTATTTGGTCATGGAGGATTAGCACGTTTGACGAACTTTCGTGTGAGAGTTGGACGACGGAATCTTTCAACATATCGATCTGACGGAGTTATTTTTGCTACTCCAACAGGAACAACCGCGTATTCTCTTTCGGAAGGAGGACCGATTGTTTGTCCAGGAATAGAGGCTATTACTGTTACCCCAGTGGCACCACATCGATTAACACATCGCCCAATTGTTTTATCGGCGGATAAAGCGATAAATCTTGATTTTGACGCACGAGCAGAGTCAGTTTCCCTGACGGTAGATGGACAGATCCATTTTTCAATGCGACCAAGTGATGAAGTAACAATTCAGCGTGCAACACGTACAGCTAAGTTTATTCGACTCAAGCAGTCACACTTTTTCCGAACCCTTCGAAACAAGATGGGATGGGGAGAGAAGAAGTAATAGAAAGAAGAAGTGTCTTGAAAAAATATGTATTTTTTGGTATACTTAGGTAATGGGGAATTTTAAACTTTCGAACTCTATTCTTCAAGAAGGGAAAGTAGTGGAAGCTGCTAATGAAAACGTGGTACGAGTAGAACTTCCTGATGGAAGTTTTAAAGAAATACCGGCTTATTCTCCTGAATCAAAAGGACATCATTGTCATTTACAGAAAGGGGAAAGTGTGGTTTTGGTATTTCTTAAGAATGCATTTGAAATAACTATTTCTGGAGTCAGACAGCATATTTTGCAGACAATTATTTATCCTCAAGATGAAAATCATGAGAAGATTCTTCAATTAGAAAAGAATCCCGTTTCTAAAGAAGAACATCATGTGGAAGTAGCTTTTGAAGAGGCAAAAAAGAAGAGAGAGGAAGAAAATGAGAAAAATCCAGAAGATGCGAATACTTATTCGTTAAGGGTAAAGGAAAGAAGAGAAGTTTGATATTCAAAAAAGCTTCGTCGTGAGACAGGGATTTGTGGATTATTGACTTTCTCGTAAAAAGTGTAATACTGATGCCGTGTTTTTCGTATTCTAAAGAATACGAAGAATCGTTTGATGGTTTAGTTCTTTTACAGATTCAGGAAAAATTTAGCATTTCGAACAGTTTATAGTTTTTGTGAATTGGGGAAATGTTAAATTAATTTTATAAACTTAAAACTAATAAAATGGGAACAGAGGCCGCAATAATTGAAATGGAAATTTTAGAATTCCTAAAAAAAGGAAGCATTAGTGAAGAAATATTTTTAGTTGGAGAAGGATTGCCGGAGGTTAAAGGAAAACATTCAGAGACAACCTTTAATTTGCATGGACAATTTAGAATACTAATTTATCCCAAAGAGGGGGAAATTAGGTTTGTGTTTAATAATGGGTTTACAACTAAGAAGGTTAGTAAAATTTTAGATGACCAACATGAGGAATCAGAACTTTGTTCAATACTTATCTATAATCATACTATTTGTATAAAAAAGGAGGAATTTCAATTATCCTTTAAAGAGAATAAAGATATGAAAGCTTTTTTAGATCTTTTAAGAAAATTGAGAAAAAAATAATTCTCATGAAGATTGAAAACTTAAAATTACCTGAACAACTAGCTATCAAAAAAGCCTCGTCTTCATAACGAGGCTTTTTTATTATGTCTAAATAAGAATTATCCCAACAATCCGTTTGCAGTAAACAATCCTGCAAAGATCAATGAAACAACTGTCATCAACTTAATCAAGATGTTGATAGATGGTCCTGAAGTATCTTTGAATGGATCACCAACAGTATCACCTGTAACCGCTGCTTTGTGTGCATCAGATCCTTTTCCTCCGTGCGCACCAGCTTCGATGTATTTTTTTGCATTATCCCAAGCTCCTCCTGAGTTAGCCATTGAAATAGCCAACATTACTCCACTTACAAGAGCTCCTGCGAGCAATCCTCCGAGAGCAGTAGATCCTAGAACGAGTCCAACAGCAACCGGTACAATCACCGCCATAAGTCCTGGCGCGATCATTTCACGGATAGCAGCAGTAGTAGAGATGTCTACACAACGTGCGTGGTCTGCTTTTGCCGTTCCTTCCATCAATCCTTTGATCTCTCGGAATTGACGACGCACCTCCTCAATCATGTCGAACGCAGCACGTCCTACAGCTGACATTGTCATAGCTGAGAATACGAAAGGTAACAATCCTCCAAGAAGAAGACCGATGATTACGTTTGGTGTCATAATGTCGATTGATTGTAAGTTCGCTGCTTGTGAGTAAGCAGAGAACAAAGCAAGTGCAGTAAGTGCAGCCGATCCGATAGCGAACCCCTTTCCAATAGCTGCAGTAGTGTTTCCTGCTGAATCAAGTGCATCTGTTTTTTTACGAACGTCTGCTCCAAGTTCAGCCATTTCTGCGATTCCTCCAGCGTTGTCTGCAACTGGTCCGTATGCATCAACAGCGAGAGATATTCCAAGAGTAGAAAGCATTCCCACCGCCGCGATAGCGATTCCGTAGAGTCCAGCGAAGTGGAAAGCGATGAAGATAGCTACACAGATCAAAATCACTGGCATAGCCACTGATCGGTATCCGAGAGCCAATCCTTCAATAATAGTTGTAGCAGCTCCTGTTCCTGTAGCCTCAGCTACCTTCTGTACTGGTGAGTGATTTTCAGAAGTGTAGTACTCTGTGATTTTTCCAATAGCAACTCCTACTACGAGTCCACCAGCCATAGCGATGAATACGCCAAGTCCTTTGTCTCCAAGGAAGTAGCTTGCTAAGAAGTACCCAGCAATAATTACAAGCGCAGAAGCGAGCCAGAGTCCTCCGTGGAGGGCTGCTCCGATGTTTTCTTTTTTTCCAACACGAACGAAGAATGTTCCGATAATAGAACAAATAATTCCTACTCCAGCGAGAGCCAGAGGAAAGTAAATTCCGTTCATTCCAAATACTGCGAATCCAAGAACCATCGCAGCGATAATTGATCCTACGTATGATTCGAAGAGATCAGCGCCCATTCCTGCTACGTCTCCAACATTGTCTCCAACGTTATCAGCAATAGTAGCTGGATTTCGAGGATCGTCCTCAGGAATTCCTGCCTCGATTTTCCCCACCAAGTCCGCTCCAACGTCCGCTGCTTTCGTGAAGATTCCTCCACCTACACGGGCGAACAAAGCAATTGAGGAAGCACCAAGAGCGAATCCAGTGATTACGTTCAAGATAACTTTTGTTTCAATTCCAAGAGAAGTGAAGATTGCCATAAGAACGGTAAGTCCCAATAGACCAAGACCAACTACAGATAATCCCATAACGGCTCCAGAACGGAACGCTACGGTCAAGGCAGCTCCTAAGCTTGTTCGAGCAGCTTCAGCAGTACGAACATTTGCTTTTGTAGCAATTTTCATACCGAAGAATCCAGCAAGAACACTTGAGACAGCTCCGTATACAAATGATACAGAAGTCCACAATCCTTCATTTGTAGGAGTGAGTGCATCATCAAGGAAGAAATATAAAATAACTGCGAGAATTACTACAAAGATAGAAAGTACTTTGTACTCACGAGTAAGAAAGGCCATCGCTCCTTCAGCAATAGCTTTTGCAATTTCTTGCATTTTTGCGTTCCCTGCAGATTTTTTCCCGATAAGTACGGAAAAGATTACGGCGACCAGTAAGGAAACGAGACTGGTCAGTCCAATTATTAGAAAATAGTTCATGTGAGAAAAAGGGTTAAAATTTCGGGCGAATTCTACAAAAAAATCCCCCAGAAGCAAATTTTCTAGGGGAATTGTTTCTTTATAAGGAACCTTACTACTGCATTACAATTTTTACACCGGGTAATTCTTTCCCTTCCAAAAACTCAAGCATTGCTCCACCACCAGTCGAAACGTGTGTAAATTGCTCCACATGAAACCCGAGGGCTTTTACTGCAGCAACAGTATCTCCTCCACCAAGAATGGAAGTAGAGGTTTCATTTTTTGCAATAGCATCAGCAATATCTCGTGTTCCGGTATCAAAAGGAGGTTTTTCAAAAAATCCAACAGGACCATTCCAGATAATAGTTTTACTATGAGCAATGACTTCACGGAAACTAGCAATTGTTCGCGGACCAAGGTCGAAAATTTTCATATCCCCACTTACGTCTTCGGTGGGAACATACACAGATTCAGCATCAGGATCACTTGCGACTTGTACGTCTATAGGAAGATACACGCCGGTTTTATACGTTCCAGCGAGTTTGAGAACTTCTCGTGCCGTTTGTACTTCTTCTTCTTCTTCAATTAAGCTTTCTCCAACATCATGTCCTTGTGCCACAAGAAAAGTATTTGCCAGAGCGCCTCCGATAAGAATGTTTTCGGCTGTTTTAACAAAATGTTTTAAGACGGCTACTTTGGTCTCCATTTTTGCCCCTCCTACAATAATCGTAAGTCCCTTGATTCTTGAAGAAGAAAGAAACGCAGAAAGATGTTGGACCTCTGTTTCAAGAAGACGACCTGCACAGGCTTCTACCCCAACCTCCGCAAGTCCAACGACAGAGGCATGTGCACGATGTGCAACAGAAAACCCATCAAGAACAAAAAGTTCAGCTCCAAGTCCGTCACGAATTTGTTTTGCAAAATTTGGGTCATTTTCTTTTTCTCCTTTCCAAAAACGAGTGTTCTCATGGAGTTGTACCAGATCATCACTGGCAGTGAAATCACTACGAAAATGAACTTGTTCACCGAGCAGTTTCTCAATAGTAGGGATGAGAATTTTTGTTGAGAGTTCAGGAACAATTTTCTTTTTCGGTCGTCCTACATGAGTAAGTATGTGAACGCGTTTCGCTCCATTTTGAATTAAAAACTGGAGTGTTGGCATAGCCAAAAGAATTCGACTGTCTTCGGTGACTTTTCCATTTTTTATAGGAACATTAAAGTCTGTTCGTACGACAACAACTTTTCCTTTTACAAGTTCGGGAGTGAGAGTTTTGAGCATGCTCATTTTTTAGGGAAAAAAATCTCTTAAATTATCGAGGAAAATTTTAAGAGTATCAAATTTTTTTCGCAGGAAAACAAAAATCAGGTACACTTCTCGTGATGAAATTGGAAGTAATTATTGGTCTTGAGATACACGCACAGCTCGCAACAGCTTCAAAGTTATGGTGTGGGTGTGATAATGATGCTTTTGGAGCAGAACCTAATACAAGGATTTGTCCTGTTTGCTGCGGATTTCCTGGAATGTTGCCAGTTTTGAATAAAGAGGCAGTACGGTTAGCAGTACGTGCGGCTGCAGCTATAGGATGTGAAGTACAAGCTTTTTCAAAATTTGATAGAAAAAATTATTTTTATCCAGATTTACCGACTGGATTTCAAATTACTCAATATGATCAGCCAATTGCTTTGGCCGGGAAAGTGGAAATTATACACGAGGGGCATCATAAGAAAATTGGTATAACTCGCGTTCATATAGAAAATGATGCAGGGAAATTAACACATGAAAAAACAGGATCATTGGTAGATTTTAATCGTGCTGGTTCCCCTCTGATAGAAATTGTAACAGAGCCAGACATGCGTTCTCCGCAAGAAGCGAAACTGTTTGCACAGGAATTACAAAAGATCCTTCGTGCGATAGGTGCTTCTTATGCGGATATGGAAAAAGGAATGATGCGATTTGATGCATCTATTTCACTCCGTCCAATAGGAGATAAGAAGTTATATCCACGTGCAGAAATAAAAAATCTGAATACTTTTTCAGGATTAGAGCGAGCACTAGAATTTGAGATAGATCGACAAACAAAACTATGGGAAAAAAAGGAAAAACCGGATGCAGAAACAACAAGGGGGTTTGATGAGGCAACCGGAAAGA
>Ga0307987_1000328_pt1 | contig 28378 bp, 17 predicted proteins | sample EllFjometagen181_FD_203157 | JGI IMG/M metagenome (GOLD analysis project Ga0307987, IMG submission 203157) | Marine microbial communities from Ellis Fjord, Antarctic Ocean - #181 | ecosystem: Environmental > Aquatic > Marine > Unclassified | place: Southern Ocean | collected 2014-10-08 | reverse complement strand
AGAACAATTCATGTCTGCCTGCTCTGTGAGTGCCTTAAGGAAAAAGATAATCCATTCGGTCCAATCTTTTTTTTCAGATACAGCAAGAAGTTTATTATAATAACTTTCTCTGTATAAATTGTAATATCAACTGCGAATAATAATTTAGCAAAAAAAACGAATAATATATAAAACAACTTTTTGTCTGGGTATATTACATGGAATAGAATGACCTTCCGGAAAGCTTTACAGATGATATTTAGTAGTTTTAAAAATCTTTGGCCGGAGGGAGAAACCGACGAAGTCGACAACCTAGAGCAATGAACGATTGAGATGTCGTGTAGATGTGTTAGCGAGGACAAGGTTGGCTTCTCAAAAAAGCAGAAGCATAGTGAGCTATGTTGTGTTTTTTGGAGAAGATCAACGGTCGCCGCAGGTAACAGGTAAAAGATCAACCGTGAATTGCTATAATCCTAATAATGTTTCCATAGGGCTTACTGTTTATTGTGAGATAGAACGCTTCGCTGCTTTCCCCTGCATAGTGACGTCAACCTGCCTGTCGACGGCAACGTTGCTGACAGACATGGTGGAACCGTCGGGCCAAAGGATATCGAGTGTAACTGGGCCGGCTTCACTGCCCAACCCGAAATGCAGCGTAAGATCGTTCTGGTTTCCTTCGCCGGTGCCTGCTTCAACCTGGCGGATAAGAATATGCTGCCTAGGGCAATGCGCACTTGTACCCCTATGGCCGCTTTGTTAACAATCACCCCGTCTCCAGTAAGATGCACCTTGAGCCAGTGGAGTGCGTGCAACTAGTACCAGTTTATATTCTGGCATACTGAACTTTTCGGCCATTGCTTTTCCAAAACCAGATGTAGCACCCGTGATTACAATTACTTTATTCATTTTAACTTCCTTTGTTGCTATATGGGATAGCACCCCGTGTATCAAAATATTTCAACAAATTATTAAAAATCAATAAAACACTTGGCTTTTGTTCAAATAGACGGCATCGCCAAAAAATTTCAATTACGCTATATCTGTCTGTAGCTTTCATTCCCGGCCCCGAGTTAAGAGGACAGGAATTGAGCGATAGAAGCACGTTAACAAAGCTGACTACTTCCTAGGTCGCGGCCCCGTTTACCTAAGCATAATGACGGCCCCAAATGGGGCATACGCAGTGTCTAAATCGTACTTCTCCTCCAGGTAAACTCCGATCTTCCTCTTCTGCACGGCAGTTAGCACAACGCCTTCGTAAACGATCAATTCAGCGATATGTCCATCGAAGAAGTATTTCATAACAGGCGCTTCATCGACGATACCCTCATAGACGTATCCTATTCTTTGCGTATCGGCAGTAATGCTGTCGAAATCAGACGTATCTTGATCCTCGCTACCGCCGTTCACAGAAACTGCGTGCAGATTATTCACGGTATCAACCTGATACATGACAATATTAAACGTTCCGTCTGTATGCATACCGCCTGCACCCAATATCGCAATACCGGGAATACCATCGTCATCACGAATCCACATCCCGGCGTCTGAGCCATTGACAAAAGTTTGAATAAGAGGAACTGCCTTGTCGCGATGTGTAAAGACCATGTTATAGCCCGCTGCTGCGGATGGGTGACTCAAAACAGCAAACACTGTCATCTGCGATATATTGGTTGCGATGGGGGTTGTTAAATTAAACACATTCTGAGCAGTGGCAACGAATTCAGTCGCCGGTAGTCCGCCTACAATGTTTATCTTATAGGTTGGACCCGCATCCCATGAGTTGAAGGCATCCTTCATACCCGAGGATGAATCTAACCAGAGGTCAGCAGCTGCGCCATTTGTAGCGTCAATGAAACCGTACACTAAATCGGACTGAGACACACCTGAATCGGCCCGAAACCATGCGGCCAACCCCGCGACTTCCTCTACTGCAGGGATATCGTTGTGGTATCTACTCTTCATATACCCCCACACATCGCTCATCTCGCTGTCAGACAAGGCGCGGTTGTAAATAATGATCTCTGAAATGGCGCCAGTGAAATAGCCACTAGCCCATGCGCCGATATAGCGGTCACCGGAGGTCAAGTTTGGATAAGCGCTGAAATCGGCAGTGGCCGTAGTACTGGAAGTAAGGGCAGTAGCCGAATTTAAGAAGACTTCACTAGTCCAAGCAGTCGCATTGTTCTTGGTCAAGCGTCCGCCAAACATCCCGTAAAATCCTGTCCCAGTAACCGAGGAAGCAGTGGCATTGGCGGCCGTCGTAGGAGGACCATTCATAACAATGAAACGTGGACTATCAAGCGTAATATCCAAATACACCAAGGGGAACTCCCCGGCTGTACGAAATCCCATTATCGGACCGCCCGCGCTGCCCGTCTTTACTCTGGCCATGGCGATAATAGTAAAAGACTCCACACCATCGGGCAGAATATCACCAAGAATCTTCATTCTTTCTGTACCATCGAATCGCAGAGTAGGCTTACCATCCAACTCGCTGACGCTGGATATGAAAGTCGGCTCTTTGCCCGTTTCCACACTGGCATCATGACCTGCCCCGGACTGGTCGGCCCAGCCAGACACGCCGTTGGCGTTGGTTGTTATCCCGGCATCAGCCTTGACCCAGAAGGCCAAGCCGCTGAGAGCGTCCGGCTCCACGGCGTAAGATCCCGCAACGCAAACCATCAGCGTTAACATTGCGACTACTAAATTGTTTATCCTTATGTTTCCTATCATCCTGCACCTCCTATTGTTGTGCTCTTCAGTTTATGTTATGCGGGAAAATCCACTCAGATTGCCTCTACCCTAGTATCCCAGTCGTTCAGAGATATTCCGGGCGGCCAAAAATACCAGCCGTCCGAACTCTCCAAACGGTTATGACCAAGCCACAAATTGGACCCCGAAATCCAAATTGCCACAATCTTAAAACCGCTGTGATCAAAAATCAAGTCTCTTTTTTTTTATTATAGATTATAGTATTGCATTTGTTATTATAGGATTGCAAGACTTTCTTTTAAACAAATTGATATATATAACCATATAATACTATTATATGAATAATTATACAACATGATTTCGATTTATCACCCAAAAACCTTGATTTTACGGTTGAAACTTGTTTTGTTCGGCGATGAACCATCGCCGCTGCAGTTTAGCTTTTGTGTTACTTAGGGTTTCCTGTTTAATGTGAGATAGGACGCTTCGCTACTGTCGCGTGCTCCAGTCTCGGCAAGCCGGTTCATATATTATTGCCATTGCAGTGACCCTCAAGACGAAGTCGTAGAGAGGCTTTTGCAAATAAAAATAGGGTTGCAAGAGCAATGAGCAGGGCGAATGGCCTATAAGATGCGTGATATCGCATTATAAAGTCATAAATTGTATGAACTTTATATTAAAGTTCATGTGCAAGCTTTTTTTGCAAAACATGTTAAAACCCTTGCGTTTTTAATGTATTAACCATAGTATAACAAATTGTCAATAGGCAGTTTATGAATTGAACAGGAATCCCTACTTACACTATACTGTAGCGGCGACCGTTGGTCGTCGAAAAAATATGTTTTTTGATCATTCATAAAATTATTCCGCCAGTTCAAAGATTGTTGTTGGTGCTCCTCTAAGGTATAAGAGTTTTCTTCCAAAAACCATATTATTATATTACTATATCCTGCTAAATTTTACTTGTTGAATTTAGCAGGATATAGTAATATTTATCCACAGGTTAGGAATTAAAACTTCTATACCTTAGATTAGGAATTAAAACTCCTATACCTTTTTAAAACATTAAATAAAAGAAGAATTATCCATGAAAAACGTCGTTATTGAAAATGGCAAAATCATAATAAACGGCAAAGCCGAACAAATTATTTCAGGAGCAATTCATTATTTTAGAGTGCTCCCTGAGCTTTGGGAAGACCGTTTATTGAAAGCTAAGCAATGTGGTTTAAACACTATTGAAACTTACATGTGCTGGAATTTGCATGAGCCGCAAGAAGGAAAATTTAATTTTGACGGCTTACTGAATTTTGAAAAATTCATCAAAATAGCAGAAAAACTTGGCTTTTGGGTGATAGTCCGTCCGGGTCCATACATTTGTTCGGAATGGGACAACGGCGGTTTGCCAAGCTGGATTATGGGTAAAGAAGGCTTACGTTTGCGTTGCATGAACAAAGTATATCTCGCCACGCTTGAACCATTCCTTAACGAAATTTTAACTCGTTTAAAAAAACTGCAATATACAGAAGATGGTCCGGTCATCGCTTTGCAAGTAGAAACTGAATACGGCAGTTTTGGCAATGATCACGAATACATTCGTTATCTCCGCCAGGTTTTCCTTAACAAGGGGATTACTGTTCCTTTGTTCACTTCCGACGGTCCATTCGATCATCCTATCCAGGGAGGAACTATTCCTGAATTGACTATGACTCTCAATTTTGGTAGTGACCCGGCGGGTGCTTTTTCCCTCGGGCGTAAATATCGTCCTGAGGGACCGGATTTCTGCATGGAATTCTGGAACGGCTGGTTTGACCACTGGGGCGAAGAACACCATGAACGTGATTTTGACGATGCGGCTGATACGCTAGACCAAATGTTAGAAATGGGTGCGAACGTTAACTTTTACATGTTCCACGGCGGAACCAACTTCAACTTTTGGAACGGCGCCAATTATGAAGATAACAAACTGCAACCAACAGTAACCAGTTACGATTTTGACGCGCCCTTGAATGAATGCGGCGATCCCACTGAAAAGTATTTTGCCTTTCAGAAAATCATAAAAAAATATAATAAATCAGCCGCTTACGGTACTCCGGAACCATCACGCAAAATAGCATATAACGATGCCATATTGACACAATCAGCAAGTTTGCTGGATAATCTGGATTTATTAGGTGAAAAGCATGACAGTATCACGCCTGAATCCATGGAATACTGGGGACAGAATTTTGGTTTTATTCATTACTGCACTCAGCTTAGCGGGCCTGTAAATAACTTTAAGCTTGGTTTGGACAAGGTCCATGACCGCGCTTTGCTTTTCCTTGATGGCAAATATTTCGCTACTTACTACCGTAATGATGAAATTAATGAATTTGATATAGACATCCCGGACGGCGGCATTCAGTTGGATATTTTAGTTGAAAATATGGGACGTATAAATTACGGCACCGAAGTAGGCAAAGATTTAAAAGGAATTCTGGGTGGCGTAAGAATCTGCACGCAATATCAGCATTACTGGGAAACCTGGACTTTGCCGCTGGATAATATAGATAAGCTTTGCTATGGTCATTTCAACCAAGAAACCAACCAACCAGCATTTCACCGCTGTACAATGGAAATAGATGAAGTGGCAGATACATTTTTAAATTTTCCTGGTAAAAAAGGCTGTGTTTGGATTAATGGTTTTAACATTGGTCGCTACTGGGAGACAGGACCTCAGAAAACTTTATACATACCAAGTGCCTTGTTAAAAAAAGGCACTAATGAAATAGTTATTTTCGAGTTACATAAACTCTATAGTAATAATTTAAAATTCACAAACATCCATAACTTAAAATAACTGCATAATATGACAGGAACTAATTATGAACATGAAACTATGGACTATAACGGTTATAAATTAAAAGATTATAATCAAATTACGCTAATAGATTTTTAATAAGTTATAGCACTAAATAGCGATTTTGGTACTGACCTTTTTACACTTTTGGGTGATGAAGTTGAAAAACATATTTTTCCGACGACCAACGGTCGACGCTACAGTATAGTGTAAGTAACACAAAAGCTAAACTGTAGCGGCGATGGTTCATCGCCGAACAAAACAAGCTTCAACCGTAAAGTTAAGGTTTTTTGTTGATAAATCAAAATCATGTTGCATAATTATTCATATAATAGTATTATATGCTTATATATATAAAAATTTATATTTAAAAGAAAGTCTTTATTGTTAAATATTGAATAAAGAACAATGCAAGACAAAAATCCAATGGAATTAGTAATACATCAAAAGGAACACTAAACATGAATGATAATAATCGAGTTAAACTCTGTTTTTTTGACGACTTCTGGTTGAGATACAAATCAAGCACAATGCGTCGCTGGTTTACGCCTCAGTATTTTTCACACTTCTGTGACCCAGCTTTTGGCGGCATCTGTGCTTGCTCGCTCATAGCAGACGAGCAAAGCGGTAAATACCGTCTTTATTACAATGGATTTGATCCTATAATTGAAAGTAAGTGCTTCACAGCTGTATCCGAAAGTAGCGACCTGCAGTCATTTGAACCTATAAAAATCAACCAAACTAGCAGTAAATATCCAGAACACGCCATTGCTATCAAGGATAGAGATGTGGATGTCTGTCAACACGGCACGAGAACATATGTTATCTACGACAAATTCGAAAGCGATCCGTCCCGTCGATACAAGCTCACGTGCTACTTGACGACGAAGGAGAGCGGGCACTCGAATGAGCTTCTAGTGGCATTTTCATCTGATGGGCTGCACTGGGAACTCCAACACGACATGCTTGCAACAAGCGGTTATAATAGCGATGCGGTAAATAAGCTTTTCTATAATCCGTACACTGAAGAATATACACTGATACACCGCACTACTTGTGGAGACAGAAGAATCGCCTTGAAAACTACTAAAGATTTCAAAAACTGGTCTCCCTCCAAAATTGTATTACATCCAGGCGCAAGATTTAACAACGACGATTCAATTACAGAACTATACGGTATGACTGCCAGCTGGCATGACGGCATTTTCCTAGGGATAACAGTTCCGTTTCACATGAAGTGTTACGGAACGCTCTATTCGGGCATGAACGGTTACATGGAGTCAGAACTTGTCTATAGTTATAATGGTGAGCACTTTATGGATACCACTGGTCGTCCTCTTGTTGAGCGCCCAAATGCGCCACAGCAGGGGTGCGCTCAGACTGCACTTATAGATATCTGCGAAAGTTTCGACGGAACTGAATACATTCTCTCAGCTCGCGCATTCAACGTTCATCATAGCAACGCCATACCGGAAATGATTAAACTACAGGACGGTCGTGCTTTCGGAACCGCTTTCTATAAGATCCGAAAAGACGGCTTCTGCGGCCTGGAAGGTATGGGAGGTGGTGCCCCCGGTATCGTCCTGACAAGGTCCATGTTGCTCTTGAAGGATGACCTGAGCTTTAATGTGAACGCAAGCTGTGGAATTGCGCGCTTTGGTATCCTGGAACAATTGGGGGAACTATCTGAGTCGCAGTTCCCACCCAATAGCGGGCTGGATTTTTATAAAGGGTTTTCTTTTGACGACTGTGTGCCGTTTACAGCTAGTGATTCGGTAGAGCACTTTCCCAATTGGAAAGAACATAAATTGGCAGAGCTTGTGGGCAAAAAGGTATCTATTGTGGTTGAGCTAAAATGCGCGACTCTTCACGCCATGTCCCTCACTGCCGAACAAGATTTTCAAACAAACTTTAACAACTAGGCTTGTTTTTAAAAAATAATGCAGGATTTAAAAAGGAGTAAGAAAATGACAAAAAAAGCACTCGTGATTTTATTGGTGGTCGGGATGAATGTATTAGCCTTTGGTGAGAGGATCAATGTAAAAGATTTTGGAGCCAAGGGAGATGGCAAAACGGATGATACGGCGGCTATCCAAAAGGCTTTAACTGCAACCGGTAAATCTCGAAAGAGCATGAAAATGGTTAGATCAGGGGGGAAGAGTATAGGAGGGAGCAGTACAAGCCAAGCAATAGTTGTTATCCCTGCAGGCATCTATATTATCAGCGATACGCTCCTTTTGGGCGGGACCGAAATGGTGCTACGGGGCGAAGGCAATCCCGTAATACATATGAAAAATGACGCCAAAGACATTATTTCAACCGGTAGCGCTTGGCGTATGCGCATTGAAGGAATCACATTTCAGAACGGTCGTAACCAGCTCAACATACATAACCAGAACCTGGATAAGGGTATGGTTGTAATTGAGCATTGCCGTTTTATCCTTGCAGCCGGCAAGGCCATTGAAGTTGAAGCGCGTTCCATCGTTGTTTACATAGAGCACTGCATTTTCGACCAATGCGAGCAGGTACTAACTACCAGAAACGATATGAATACCATGAGAAGCTGTTGGATTACCAGCAGCAGTACTATGGCGAATAATAAAGCAGTGATAGAAAACCATTCAGAGCAGTTGCTGTTTGAAGATATGATACTGGTGCCTCTGGTGCATGGCTCGGGCCAGCGTTGGATAGATAACTATGGTTTAAAAGTTATATGCCGGTCGAGTCGCTTTGGCGCTGAAGGCGGTGGATTTACCCCAGTGTATAATTTTCGCAAACCAAGAAAAAAGGGTACAACAAGCAGTATTATTATGGAGAACAACTGGGTCGCTGCCAATGCTTCATATAATGCGAACTGTGCGGTCTATTGTGTAGAAGTTCCCAATATGATTGTGGTCCGCAATAATGACCTTATTGGATCAAAACCGATTATTGTCCATAAGAAAATTAATTTGGAACGTTATTTTTACGGAGTTAAACCTCAGCTGCTTCATTTTAAATCTGATGGAAATGTTGGCGAACTGAGCAGAGATTTTCCTGATTTGTTAAAGAAACCATTATGCCTTCCGGATAAAAATAAAAAAATGGGAATGAGTGACAAAGAGGTTAAGCGTCTGTTAGCTGAAGCAAAAAAACAGGTGCAGCCCTTATTGAAAGAAGAAGCAACGGGGCTGGCACTTAAAGATCACAAACAGAAAACGGATGCAACTGATTTTATACAAATTGATCCCAATAAAGACGGATGGACTCTGGATGAGGTGATGGATGCCACCGCTGTTCTAAATAAAACACATCTGGCTGTCCTGCCTCTGGAAAGTGATATCTTAATAATGCGTCGTACGGATTCCGGTGGTAACTGGCCCCATGTGACATTCGGCCCCATCGAGGTAGACCTAGATAAATATCCCTGGATTACCTATAGAATAAAAAACTCGGGAGAAGGAAAATATCCCGGACATGCAGTCAGGGTTATTGATCTAGAAACTGGGGCGATGGTTTTAGTTAATGAACATTTATGGATGGCTAATTACAATCTCTTTGGTACCAATTTAAAGAAACTGCTGGGGGTTTCCGGCAAAAGAAAACTGTTGGTGCGCTTTTACTATCTTGGTATTCGCAATTTTGAAAAACAACAATATTTAGATCAAGCTGGTCAGTATTTGCTGCTTGATTTTATTAGGTTTGAGAAGGATTAAAGATAGGATAATAAAATGCGTCAATTTAGATTAATAATATTTCTTTTTGTGGGAATGGTCAGTATTATGTTCATAGTACCTGGATCGTATGCCGGTGAAAACACACGGCCTCCTTTTGACAAATCGGCTTATAAAAAGACGGTATGGAGTCAAGCCAATCCCTGGTTTTTGCCAAACCGATCAAGAACGCACGCATCAGGGGGACCCGATTTTGCATGGCATCAATATCCTCGTGATGCCGTTGCTACGTGGAAAAAAACAGCCGAAGTATGCAAACCGTACGGGTTGACAGGCATTCAGATGGAAATATTAATAAACAAACAGGGTATTGGATATTTGCCTGTTTGGCGTCAAGCGCTGGAGGGGTTTAAGCAGGCGGACAATGGTTTTCAAGCAAGCTTTATGTTAACTATACACAAGCTTACGAAAGAAGAACTCTCAAAGCAGCTCATTAAATTATTTGATGATTTTTCACCACTTTGGAAAGAGCACCCTAATTTTTATCGTTTGAATGGCATGCCAGTTAATGTTCTTTATACTTATGGAGATCTCAGTCCCCAAGATTTGGGCGAAGTGATCAATGCAGTAGAAAAGAAACATGGAAGAATGATATGGCTTTTGAATTCTTTGAATACAAACAAAAAGAAATTGCGGGAATATTTGCCTGTCGTTGACGGAATCACTCAGTATGCTAATTGGGGAGAGGAAGGCCAGCGAATACAGACTGAAACATTTAAAGAAATCATGCATAATGAGTTCCCTGAGAAGATTTTCGAACTCTCAACTCACAACACATATACGGTTCATTTTCACTACGGTGGCACGGAGCCAAATGGAACACTAAAATTTCGTAATTCGTGGAGCATTGTTCTTGATGCAAACCCGGATTCTGTAGTATTAACCAACTTCTTTGATTGCTACGAAAACTCGAGAATGTTGCCGAGTTATGAGATGGAAGACATCTTCATGAGAATATCGCAACACCATATAGAAAAATGGCGGGGCGATGAAGTGTCTGCAACGGATTGGCCGGACCTTTACGTTTGCAGTCCAATAAGTGTAATTATTGGCCAAAAACTAAGGATAGAAGTTATAGGTTTTCCTGTAAACACTAAGGATAAAAAGTTTAAAGTTGGCCTGGAATTATGTGATGCAAAAGGCGAGGTGATACATTCTTTCCCGCAGCGCACAATGACACTTGATGATATGGCAACCGAAGCTTTTGAAATTGGCAGCGAAAAACTCTATGCACAACGCGCGGTATATCCGCGTATTTATTTTATGTGGAAGAATAGGCGCATTCAGTCAGAACTTAACCCGCAAATAAACCTTGTTACAAGTTTGCGTCCACATTTGCTTTCATGGTGCAGGTCTCTAAAAAACACTATTCGCATGCAAGGTTCACGAACCTGGCAGCTTAATGGAAAAACAAATGGTGATACTGCGTTCTATTCTAATGACGGAATGGGCTATATTAGTAGCACAGCTACCAGCCAGAGGAACAACAGTGATGACCGACAGGGAGGTGGTGGCACATTACGCATACTGAGAAATGGAAGAGAAATTGACAGCTTTGACTTTTGGGACTTAAATATATCTAGATTTATCCGTACTCCTGATCCTGCGTACGCCCTGGACTGGTATAATATTGAACTGGAAAATCCGCGCGGATGCCGTTACATGAGTCCTGCTATTTGGATGACCAGTGGGAGAAGAAAAGGCAAAGTAGAAATCCCCTTCCTGCTTGATTCCGGTCAAATACTTCCTTTAGAAGTCGAAAAAGTAAGGGTGCCATTCTTCTTGTACAAATTTGAAAGAGATTACGGTATGTTGTTGTTTGATTCATCGGGATATGAACATCATGGGTATCTTGGTGGTGAGGGGTATCCCGGTGGCTCCGGTACGCATTTACTCCGTACAGGCTATAGGCACGAACATACAGGAAGTGCAAGACCACCAAAAGCCGGTAGATCTCAGCCAAAGTTTCATTATGATAGCAAGAATAAAGGATATCTGGAGTTTACGGGTAAGGAATTTGCAATGATTCAGGGCGGGACAGCTTTTCCTTATGCTTCGACATATGAGGTAATAGTGCAGCCAGAGAAAAGTGATAAAAGGCAAATGATCTTTGGTGCAGCGGGTGTTCAGGTAGCCGTAGCAATTGAGGCGGATGGAACCTTAAGCGTATATAAAAGTTATATAATCGAAGATCCAGCAGGATTAAAACCAAAAGTGAGAAAAACAGCAACTTTTACTTCAACAAAAAAAATCAGTACAGATACCTGGACGCATATAGCCATAGTATATGATTTAAAGAAGCTTGAGCTGTATATAAATGGACAGCTTGATGGTAGTTGTAAGGTTCCGCCAAACAAGACTTATGAGAAGATTAATTCTTTTGTTTTGGGAGGCAACTGTGGTTTCCCGTTTAATCCTAAGCCCTCTTTTAAAGGTAAAATAAAAATGCTGCGCATTTACGGGCGAAATTTAAAAACTAATGAATTTTTGAGGCTATAACCTAGCAGACAAAATGACAAGGTTCTGTCAAAAATTATATGAAAAACATGACAGAACAGAAAATTGAAAATTTTCTAATAAGGACACCAGAGACGGTATCCCTCCCACGTAAACATTGCAGATTAACGGTTACATTGCAGGTTCAACCGGGAGGGTCATCGTCTCTGATGACTGAAATGAAAGTAATGATGAAGGAATGAGCCTGAGCTGGACAGGGAGTATGGAATATTAAACAAGGAAGTGTTATTAATGAAAAACGTAGTTATTGAAAATGGAAAAATTATAATAGACAACAAAGCCGAACAAATTATTTCAGGAGCAATTCATTATTTTAGAGTCCTCCCTGAGCTTTGGGAAGACCGTTTGTTGAAAGCTAAGCAATGTGGTTTAAACACTATTGAAACTTACATGTGCTGGAATTTGCATGAACCCCAGGAAGGAAAATTTAATTTTGACGGCTTACTGAATTTTGAAAAATTCATCAAAACAGCAGAAAAACTTGGTTTATGGGTGATAGTCCGTCCGGGACCATACATTTGTTCAGAATGGGACAATGGCGGTTTGCCAAGCTGGCTTATGGCTAAAGAAGGCTTACGTTTGCGCTGCATGAACAAAGTGTATCTCGCCGCGCTTGAACCATTCATTAACGAAATTTTAACTCGTTTAAAAAAACTGCAATATACAGAAAATGGCCCAGTTATTGCTTTGCAAGTCGAAAATGAATACGGCTCTTTTGGCAATGATCACGAATACATTCGTCATGTCCGCCAGATCTTTCTTGACAAGGGTATTACTGTTCCTTTGTTTACTTCCGACGGTCCAGCCGATCATCTTATCCAAGGAGGAACTATTCCTGAATTGACTATGACCCTCAATTTTGGTAGTGATCCGACGGGGGCTTTTGCCATTGGGCGCAAATATCGTCCCGAAGGACCGGACTTCTGCATGGAATTCTATGATGGCTGGTTTGACCACTGGGGCGAAGAACACCATGAACGTAGTTTTGATGACACGGCTGATACGCTAGACCAAATGTTAAAAATGGGTGCGAACGTTAACTTTTACATGTTCCACGGTGGAACCAACTTCAACTTTTGGAACGGTGCCAATTATGCAGATAACAAACTGCAGCCAACAGTAACCAGTTACGATTTTGGCGCGCCCTTGAATGAATGCGGCGATCCTACTGAAAAGTATTTTGCCTTTCAAAAAATCATAAAAAAATATAATAAATCAGCCGCTTATGGTACTCCGGAACCATCACGCAAAATAGCATATAACGATGTAATATTGACACAATCAGCAAGTTTGCTGGATAATCTGGATTTATTAGGTGAAAAGCATGACAGTATCACGCCTGAATCCATGGAATACTGGGGACAGGATTTTGGTTTTATTCATTACCGCACTCAGCTTAGCGGGCCTGTAAATAACTTTAAGATTGGTTTGGACAAGGTCCATGACCGCGCTTTGCTTTTCCTTGATGGCAAATATTTCGCTACTTACTACCGTAATGATGAAATTAATGAATTTGATATAGACATCCCGGACGGTGGCGTTCAGTTGGATATTTTAGTTGAAAATATGGGACGTATAAATTACGGCACCGAAGTAGGCAAAGATTTAAAAGGAATTCTGGGTGGCGTAAGAATCTGCACGCAATATCAGCATTACTGGAACACTTGGACTTTGCCGCTGGATAATATAGATAAGCTTTGCTATGGTCATTTCAACCAACAAACCAACCAACCAGCATTTCACCGTGGTACAATGGAAACACATGAAGTGGCGGATACATTTTTAAATTTCCCTGGTAAAAAAGGCTGTGTTTGGATTAATGGTTTTAACATTGGTCGCTACTGGGAGACAGGACCTCAGAAAACTTTATATATACCAAATTCCTTGTTAAAAAAAGGTACTAATGAAATAGTTATTTTCGAGTTACATAAACTCTATAGTAATAATTTAAAATTTACAGTCAACACTAACTTAAAATAACCACGAGGATTTAACAATGAAAAAACTGAGAAATGAAACATCGAGAATGTTCTAATACGGACACCAGAGACGTATTAGCTCCTCTCCTGTTTAGGGGAGGTGTTCGAGGTACGAGGACGGAGGGGTTCCTCCTCCCCCGTAAACATTGCAAATTAACGATTAAATTGCAGGTTCAAGCGGGAGGGTCATCGTCCCTGATAACCGAAATGAAAGAAAAAATGTAGGGATAAGACTACAAGTAATGCTAAATGTTGAATGCTGAATGCTAAAGTGTGGAAAAGCTCCGCAGGTACAGAAAAAAATGTAAAGGGTAAAGGGTAAACGTTGGAAAAGCTCCGCAGGCATTTATATAGATAAGTTGCGAAGCAACACCTGAGTTTACCGTTTAACATTTACCGTTTACAGTTTCTTTACTTAGCCCTTTTTGGGCGACTGTGTCCTGCATAGCCGAAGGAAGCATGGAAGCCTGCAAACTTTTGACAGTACCCAAAAACAAATAAGGATGTAATATGAAAGTAATTAATATTTTCGGAATGATGATAGCGTTAATGCTGGTAATAGGAAACCTGAGAGCAGATGAAACTAATTTAAATTATGCATTAATTGGTAAGATGGATATTGAAAAACCTCCATTAAAATGGGGTAAAATCACCCCTGACGTTATCATAAATAAAAACATAGTAGAACTTACAAACTCTGTGATGAAATGGAAAGGATACTGGAATGCAGGACAATTTATATTGCCGGAAAATGGGAAGATAGTATTGAAAGCAGAAGTAAAAAATGCAAAAGCAAAATTTGTTCTGCAACTTTATGGTGGAAAGATAATGCCCGGTCCTGATACTCTTGAAACAAAAGACGGAAAACTTACGGCGGTATGGAATATAACTTCTGGTAAACCCATTGCTCTTTCTGCACTGTGGTTGACTCTTGAGCGCACAGGTGGCGATGTGGGCAAAACAAAAATCAATGAACTTTCTGTATGGCGAAAAAGATTAAAAAATCGGGTGAATGCTGATCAGATTCTAAAAACTCCTCCTAAGCATACGGCTGAACTACTGCCTCATAATGGTGTAATGACATTATTCCTGGACGGGAAACCGATAACTGGACAAATGTGGGCGGGTATGTGTTATAATAACATTAACGATAAATACCTCAACAAGATAGTTAATGGCCTTGATTACCCAATAATAGCTATACCTTTCGCCGTTGGGGAATGTTGGACGAAGCTTTACCCTTCTTCCTGGACTGGAACTGATGAATTTGACTGGAGCTATATTGATCGGCATGCACAAAGGGTTCTAAAAGCACGCCCAGATGCAAAACTTATTCTGATGCTTGCGCTTGATGGAGCAAAATGGTGGAACAAGGCGAATCCCGAGTCTGCCAATTTGGAGATAGATAAACTGATGGCTAGTTTTGGTAAACCCGGACCTTATGGGGTACCAGATTACCTTTCCGAAAAATGGAAAAAAACGACTCGGGATTTACTACGACAACTTGTTGCTCATGTGCAAAGCAGTGACTGGGGAAATTCGGTAATAGGATATGAGTTATTTAATGGCGTTACGATGGATTGTAATTTCCCAATACCACATAAAAATGCTCGTGTCATCAGCGATTTTCGAGAATCATTAAAAAAACGCTACAAAACTAATGCAAAACTACAGCGTGCCTGGCACAAACCTTCAGCAAACCTTAAAACAGCACAAGTTCAAACGAAGGTGCCTGAAGGGCTTATATTAGAACCCGCCCGTCATCAACAGTTTCTTGATACCCGTCGCTTGCTTACAGGTCAGTTTCGGGAGGTATTCTCTGATTTTGCGGCAAACATAAAAGAAGCTACTCATGGGAAAGCTTTGGTTGGTGCCCGCACCGGAGATTTTTTCGGCAATTTTGGTTGGGATGGTAATGGGGTAAATTTAGGAGACGACTCTGGTTGGCTGTTGCCGCTTTTGAAGGATCCCAATTTTGACTATTTTGACGTGCAGGAACCATATCCTGGACGTCAGTTGGGTCATGGAGCAGGTGTGCCTGTATTACCAGCGCACGCTTTATACCAATACAAAAAAACCGTATTCATTCAGAATGATATTCGGACTTATCTTTCCAAACCGACCGCTGGTTATGGACGTACGCCGGATCTGGCAACAACAATTCAAATTCAACGCCGGGCTTTTGTTAACGCATTGACCTATGGAATGATCCCTTACCTATGGCAAATGGCTTGGAGCTACAATCAACCGGAATTGCTGGCGGAATATCGTTTGCAGGAAAAAATTATGCGTAAAGCATTAAATAAAGATCGTAGTTCAGTTGCAGAGGTTGCAATTGTATTTGATCCTGAGATGCGACTTTATCTTGGTCGTGACACAAAGTATAATGAACCAAGTCGTTATTTTGCGTTATTTGATTTCACTAAACATGTATGGCAACGCGGCGGCGTACCATTTGATATGATTTTTGTTGATCAAATCGCAGAACTTCCTCCATATCGAGTTTATGTTTTTTGTAATACCTGGCGCTTCAGTAAAAAACAACGTCAAATAATTAAAGACAAAGTATTTAAAAATGGTCAAACTGCAGTATTTTTGTGGTCGGACGGCGTGATTGCTAAAAATGGACGCTTTGATACTCGAGAACTTAGCAAGCTAACCGGCATGAAGATTCAAATGCTAAAAAAAGAACAAACATGGGAAATGAGTGCAACACAATCATTTGCAGAAATTGCTGGGATAAAGTCAGGATCTGAAGTCGGTGTGCTAAAAGAACAAAACTATGATGCTTGTGCCACTAATGCTGGTAAATGGGAATATTCTCCAGCATTTGAAATTAAAGCTAGTAAAAAGACCATACCGTTGGCAAGGCGTAAAAACAATCAGATTAGTGCAGCAATGCGTCAGCATGCGCATTATAATACAATTTATTCGGCTTCAGGAAATTTGACGGTTCCGTTAATGAAACTGGCATTGAAAGAATCGAGTGCCTTTGAATATACAAAATCGCAAGCTCTTTTTATGATGAATAAATCATACATCGGTTTTCATACATATAAAGATGAAACCATAAAGTTAAAATTACCCAAAGAGGAAGCTCTGCTTAACCTGTTTAACGGTAAACTTTATCCTGCTGCTAAAGCACACCATATCCATGTAGAAAAGAACAAGACATATTTATTTGAGAGAATTACTAATTTTAAGAAATAATTAACTTTGGTGTATATAACTATAAATGGAAGCCGGCTACTGTGGCAAGTATCTCTTTGTCTTCGATGGTCAGACCTGCCCCTTGCAACAACACAAACGCAGGCATGAGACCTTCTTTGTTGTGCAAGGGCGCGTACGCATGACCTTTGACAATGTCAGTATCCCGATAGGTGGCAATCATCGCGCACTTGGGTGCGAGCTGAATTACTCATAAAATAATATATCACGTTTGTTCTATGAAATTTATATTTTTTCTTACTTTTACGGGTACTGTCAAAAATTGTATGAAAAATATGAAAATTAAAAATTTTCTTATGCGGACGCCGAGGACGGCATCCCTCCCGTGCATACAATATAATATTAATTTGCAAATTGGGAGGGTCAGCGTCCCCGCTGACATAAAAAGGTATCAACCGTAAAACCAAGGTTTTTTCTTCAAAAATTAAAATTATGTTGCATAATAATTAATATAATAATATTATATGAGTACACACTCTTATTGACAGTGCCCTTTTTGTTGACAAATCGAAATCATGTTGTATCATTATACATATAATAGTATTATATGGTTATATTATATTTATTTATAAGAAAGTCTTGCAATTCTATAATAAAAAATGCAATACTACAAAATAAACAATAAAAAAAAGATTTGATTCTCGATTACAGTTGTCGCGAGAAGGAATTTTGGTAAAATTTAGAGTTTAAAGGGATTTCCTGTGTCCCATAAATATGCGGCTTGCACTGTCTATAGCGCTTGGCTCGCACTTGCAGGATATTGAGTATTGGGTCCATCTATTAATTGCTGCTCAGTGGCAGCGCCAAACAGAAAAGGAAGATACATATGAAACACAAACTATACATCACTACCCTCGTGGTAGCAACATTGGCATGCGGTCTCTGTATGCCCGCACAGGCAGCACCAGTAACGCTCGGTTTCGACATCCCCGTTCAAGCTAGTGGCGATTGGACGGCCATGCCCAGCCCCTATTCTGAAGACGGATATACGGGCCTCGTTAGTGGCAGTGGTGGGTTGATGGACCGGGCTTGGAACACTAGCATTAACGACTTCACCGGCAACGTTGTTGGAAGTTTTGGTACTTTAGTCGTCGATTTTACGCGTGACGATGGCAAGCCATTCAAAGCCACAAGTGTGGCAGTTGGTATAATAACGACCGCTAGCGGCGGTTCTGGCGGGACTTGGCAGGTGACCGGTTACTGCAACGACGGCACAGTGGTTTACCAGGATGTCGGCGGTGGCGATAATACGAGAACAGTCATAAATTTCAACGCCGACTTCGACCATCTCACGAATCTCGTTTTCTCACCTGGGCTCATCGATTGGTATGCTCCTGGATTCGATGACCTCGTACTGGATGATGCTAGTGAGACGCTACCCGTGGCCAGTATTGCCTTTGGAAATATGAATGATCTCACTCCGGGAACTCCTCCTTCGGGAAGGGTGACGGATGTGAATGACGATAAGAGTCTGCCGGGTCAGATAGGTGCGTGGAATGAACTGTTGCTGGGGGATGTCGGTTATCCGCCGGAACCCTCAAAGTGGACAGCCACCGACCGCACAATCGCTGGAGTGCTGGACGGCGACGGGAACGCGACCACCGTCGGCTTCACCTTATACGCCGGCATCGGCTACTATGTGTACTCCCAACCACTTGTTGAGCCGAATCAGACGGCGCTGTATCGCAACACGATGTGGAACGGTGTCAGCCATCCGACGCAACGCTGGGAAATCGCCGGTCTGGAGGCCAGTACAGAGTACACACTGAGGCTCTTCGGGTGGCAAAACAATGCCTCCGGCGCTGCTCTTTTTGCCAGCTTCTCGGCGACCGGGAGTGGCGCGACCGTAACCGGCACAAACACTCTCTTGCACAACTACACGGACCTGGTGGTGACGTCCACGGCTAGTGGGCAGATCACGGGTGAACGGTATAGTGCGACGGCGGGGGCCTGGAGCGGCTTGCAGATTCAGGGGGCGGCTCCATTCTTGCTTGCCAGCGATCTGATCAGTATTGATTTCAAAATCGCGAATCCGGTCAACCAGACCGGCACTGCATCAGGGTACATCACGGATTTCAACGGCGATACCAGCTGGGGTCAGGCGGGCGCATGGAATTCACTGTTATCCGGGACCGTAGACGGAGGCACCTGGCAGTCCCATTCGGAACAGCCCAGTATCAGTAATATGCTGGACGGTACGGGGGACGCGACCACGGTGGACTTTCAGTTCAATACGGGCGAGGCTGCCGTGAACACCTATAGTGTCAGTACTTTTCCTGTTTTGCATGGCGGCGCATTTGTCCTCAGCGACACTGGGTCCCAGGATGCACTCTGGACCATCGCCGGCCTGCAGCCCTATACATGGTACACGATGCGGATGTTCGGGATGGAAAACGCTGGCGGCCCGCTCTACTTCGCGACGTTTGAGGCCACGGGGGGAATGGGGGATATCGACAGCGGCTCGACGAGTTTGACAACAAACTATGTCGATTTGACGGTACGTTCCACTTTGGCAGGTGAGATCACTGGGAAGCTGGTGAAGACTGCGCCGGGGGGTGCCGCCTGGTCCGGCATGCAGATCCTGAAGGGCGACAAATTCGACAAATTGCTAGGTAGCATCATCATAATCCGCTGATGGCCGCAACAGAGGAGTACTGGTAACTGGAAACGATAGTCGACGGCTGGTGAATTGCTGCGGCTACGTTTCTGGTAACCGGGGCCGGTCGGAGGAGCCCCGGGAGACTGGGCTGGATCGGCGAATGGCCGGGGATCGCTTGCGTCTCGGTTTCAACGGCTGGGTGGACTACTCTTGGTGCTCGCCAGGGCCAGACCATGAAATCACTTCGACCATGATGGTCGATAGAGATGTGCCCTCTTTGACCCTATTTTGACCAATATTCAGATTTGTCTTTAAAAAACTGCCTTAACTGCTCAGGAATGCCATTCATTAATGAAGGAGGAAACATATAATTATCTTTTATCACATACACAAAATTATTGCGTCGGGACACTGGCACCTTTTTTAACCAGTCATCTATGTTCAGTGAAGGATCAACGCGTATAATCGGAGCATTTACCATATGTGTATTCTCACGCAATACGACCACCGATGGCACAGTAAAAAGTCGTATTATACAGGCATCCTTTCGCTTGCTACCTGCACAAACCCAACTCTGTGTTATGGAAATCACGGCTCCTCCCATATATGGATATTTACGATTGTTTTTTGTGTAATTGTAGACAATGGGCATGCCTGCTCCTTCACCACCGAACCGTGTACGAACAGCCTCAAATGTGCCATAATTGTCAACCCAGCGCAACTGGTGCGGCTTTTTCATCACTTCTCTGTCTTTGCATATACCCGGAACACCCACCATATTATCCATAATGAAACGGCCCCTCGTGTTAACAAATGCAGCTCTGTTAAGTGCAGTAATCGGCCCTTCCACTGAAACCCATGTATCTGTAATTCGCGTCATATCACAATAGGTTTCTACACACTGGTAATTGCCTACAAACTTGCAATTCCTGATTGTAAGCAGCGCTGACAAGTGGTCAGCCTCTTTTACAGGAACAGCCCGAATCGAAAAGCCTTTAGCAAGATAGAACTCGCATCCTGATATATCTATAACCGTTTTATCAATGTTGGGGTTTTGAAACTGCAACTGCGTATTACCGCCAATGAATTTGAGATTTCTAACCGCGCTTGTATAGCACCAGCCAAAAAGAAACATGGCGGCCTTCTTATCTGCAGCAATTGAAAGATCATCAATCCACTCGATAATTGCCTTCCCGTTATCACTACACAAGCCTACGGTTCCCGCAACACCTATCTGACGTTTAATGTGATAGTGCCCTGAAGGAAAATAGACCGTAGGCGCACACCCGATATTTGAAGATGATGGTGGCCGAAAAGAACGGGTCAGTTTATTGGCAAATTGCACAGCCTTTTCTATGGCCTCTGTATCGTCCTTCCCATCATTGGGAATCGCTCCGAAATCTTTTACATTGACCCTCTCACCAAAAGCTAATACATTCATCCCGATTACACACAGAATCACTAGTACTTTTTTTGTCATTTTCTTGCTCCTATTTATTTATCGCAGTGTAAAATACTACACATCGAAGTTTGTTTGAAACTGTTGCTGCGCAGTGAGGGACATGGCATGAAGAATCGCGCATTTGAGCTCAACAGCAATATATGCCCGTTTATCAACAAGCTCTTCTGTTAAACTATAATATAAGTTTTCGGCTTACCATCCGTTTTCCCTCTTACTTAATTGTCTTCTCTATAAAACGCATAATCTGTTCACGGCGCTCAGGATATGGCACCTCACTGCTCATTATCTTTTTAATAAATGAGTCCTTCTTTTTCTTTTTTAAAAAAGTCAGCAAACGATAATCATCCCAGCTTTCACGCATAGATTCTGATTCAAATGTCGGCACAGGACCATTGGGTCCAGGATAGACAACCTGATAATCCCACTCTTTATGATCGTTATCATTCCATGGATCTTTACGAGGGGCAAAATAGGAGTAGAACCCCCACCCGTTCCAGCCACGCTTAAAAGCTTCCCAGGAAATACCACGCCCGGGACATGGATGTATATAAAAAGCACGCACAGCACGTTTTTTGTCAAAATAATTTTTATATAAAAGTGGATGCCTCTTTTTATCAAGTCCCCGAATAGGCACCGAGATATCGACACAATCATTATACCAACTCTTTATAGAATCAATAATGACCGCTTCCTCAGTAAATCCTCTACCTGATTCCCAGAAACAGGGATTACAGTAAATACTTACTTCGGGGAATTCTTTTTTAATAATACGCGCCAATGTGCCAAAAATCGGTGCATTCCCCTTGCCAGGTTCATCCCACAGCTCAATTGACCATTCTTTATTTTGAAGTCCAAGTTTTTCTGCTCTCTCTTTAAAAGAACGAATATATGAATATATTGCTTCTTTATCTGCATCGGTGACATCTTCCGGTTTTAGTGAGCCTTTAAATCCCTTATGAACATACTTACGGGGCAAACCATAGAATTTGTAATATGTTGTTCCAAGCTTTCGTGCATAAAAGGCAAGCGTATTAGGTTCCGGTAATTGTCCGTAATTACTAACCCCTAATGTACGCATATAGGCAGCCTCTCGTTTGAGCGCAGTATCGGTTTTAAATGGAAACCGCCAATTAGTAGTCCCATTGCTCCATGCATCTAACCAGACATCAGGATTGGGCAATGTAACATTAAATACCTTGATTGTAATTGGGAAAGATTGCTGTGCTCCTATCTTAAGGTTCAGTTTATATTGCCCACTTTTACAATTATCCGTTGTTACCGTTATCCAGAGAATAACTGATTCACCCTTGTCCAGTGTAATTGAAGGGAAATTCTCAATTGTATGACTGTTTGTTAAATATCGTTGTAGCAGCATCCGGTTGGGCAGATTAGTGCTCGTAAATAATGGTCGCACAATTGTTCCAAAACGCTTTGTTTCTATTGCACCAGCCGCATACACCTGACTGTTGAGCCCAGATATCTTATTTGCTACATTCTCTAAAACAAATGTCTTTTCTTTGCCTGGGTTTGTTAAAGCAATGCATATTCCCTCTGTTTCATTGCGTGTCATAACCACTGCAGCCTTATCAATAATTTCATCCCCAAGCGGCAGTATGGCTCCCGAAGGCAGATCCAACGGTTGAAAGCTTGAAACAACAATTGTCTTTTGGTTGTTTTCGGGCAATTTGTACCACCATCTTTTATACTGTGCATCATGAAAGATAGTCTGGTGGATTCCTTTAATAGACCAGTGGTATCCAGAAACCAGTGGGTCAATCTTTGTAATCGATTTGATATTTTCAGGATATTCCTCAGATACAGTGGCATCGCCCCATACAACTACTTCATCAAGCCAGGTTGTGCCTTTGCCTTTGGGTAGAGATGCTACTGTCAATCTCATGTACTGATATTTTTTTCGCTTCTGCAAATCGAGTGGCAATTTAAAACGATGGAAAAGATATTTTTCTTCGCTCTCTTTTTCTACAGTTGTTGATTCTAAAATTGTATCCCAAGGTCCTTTTGGTTGTTGTGCTGCCTCGATGATAACTGAAACTTTCTTACTGCGCGTGCATATGTCCACTTCCTGAAAAAGACATGGTCGCTTAAAATCAAATACGGTAATAAGTGGTTGTCTATTTATTCCAACCGGAACATGCCAGTCTCCCATCGGCATCCCATCGAGCAAACGCCGGCCGAATGTTCCTTGGTTATTTTTAATTCTATCTGCCGGACTTGTTGGTTCTTTTTCATAACTATAGGTTACGCCAGTGGCAATTTGGTCTCCCCAATAGCCCGAATTATCGCTTAGCAATTTCTGATTGGACGGATTATCATTACTGACAGAACCATCCCACCAGATAGTCTTATCAGCTGCGAATAACAGACCCTGTAAAAAAAACAATTGAATTGCAAATAAGAACAGTTTGAACTTCTTACCAGTAAAATAAATCATAGTATCCTTTGCCTCGCTTTTTTATAATTTTTTAGTTCTTCGTAAATTATTGTAGATGTTTTGGTAATCCCATAGGGATGACAGAGTATAGCTCTGGGTGTTAACCCGGAGTTAATAATATCATAAATATATTAACCCTGTAAGGGTGACACTTTAGAAATGTGTCATCCGTAGGCCATTCGTTTCACTCATTGCTTCAGCCTATTAAGTTTATTATTAGTGGCTAAAGCCCCTCTCTCAAGTTCGAGTCGGGATTCTATATTTGTGGTTTTGGTACCCCCAGATTTGCATCTGGGGCTATACTATGTCACCCTTTTAGGGTTTTATCCACAAAAAACGACGAATACCCTAAATTTTTCTTAAAAAATGATTCTGCCTTTACATTTTTACAATAATCTTCTACCGATTTGAGATTAAAGAAATGATCCCCTTGTTGCAGAATTTCTCTTTTGGAACAAAATAGAAATACTGCAATAAAAAATCTGTGTAAATCTGCGTCATCTGTGGACAAACTTCTTTTCTTTCTTCTTTGCGTTCTTAGCGAACTCTGCGAGAACCTCTTTCATAAATGATTTTGTCATTCAAATGATTCTGTCATTACTAAATCTTCCCGCTTGCGAACATTAAATTTCTTTCTTAAAAAATGATTCTGTCGACAATGATTCTGTCGATAAAATTTTCTTAAAAATCATTCTGCCATCAATCATTCTGCCGAAAAATTCTTTTCTTTTCTTTCTTCTTCCGTGCTTTCGGTGTTTTCCGTGGTTAATACTCTTGCTTATTCTTTTTAATCTGCGGACATCTGCGTCATCTGCGGACAAACTTCTTTTCTTATCTTTCTTCTTTGCGTTCAAATACATAAGTATGATTTTTTCGAACTGGAATTTCGAATACTGTATTTTTGGGAAGCACCTCACCAGTAAAGAGATTTACCAAGCGTTGTGCGACAGGAAGCTTCAGCTTAATGGTTTCATCTTTGTCAGTATGAAGCGCCAAGTATGAGCGATTCATCATCAGCAATGCGGATGAATCCGTGTAGCGGAACGCACTGGCATTCTTCAGCGCCAATTTGAAAATCGGTGGCGTCAAATTGCCTGAGGTTGAGTAAATTACAGTGTAGTTAGCATCGCGGCGCATTGCGGCAGAAATCGAGCCATCGACGCGATGAGCCAGCGGCACGACCCCCTCCCCTTTTTCGATCTTAAATGAAGGTTCATACTCCCATTCTGCAGCTCCCCTTGCAGCCTTGCCATAGTTGGCCTTTGCAAGAGTTCCTAGCTCAGTTCCTGCAATAAGACCAGGTACACCATTCGTCGCTTTCATGTGCCAATTCTTATACTTTCGCGACATCTGGATTTTCATCCCGGTAAGTTTGCTTACTGTCTTTGCAGAGAAAGAGCCATCGTCCGAAATAAGGCCATCTGCCCAAAGAAACACTGCGCATTGACCGTTGGTCAACACCTTCTTTCGAATCATACGGATCTGTTCAGGCGTGTAGCGCCAGGTGTTGCAGAACACATAGACACGATAGGGAGGCAGATTTTCTATCTGATCGAGAAAGATCATGTCAAATGGTGCTCCGGCACGCTGCCAAACGTGCTTCGTGTGATCTAAGAGTGCAGTATAGCCGGTGGGCGTATTCTGCTTGGGATCTGAGCCCATATAGAGCCGCATTCTCGGATCTAATACTATAGCAGTCTGAGCCACCGAAGATCGATCTAGTGTGAGGGCTTTGCGCTTTATCATTTCCTGAGTCCGATACTCTGTGAGTAAATCTGTATTGTTATACCTAAATGCCAACTGATACAGGTAGGTAATCGTATTGTTGATCAAAGAGTTGGCAAAGATCTTGCGTTGGAGTTGAATCGTTGATGCCAGATCCGGCGTTCGGCCGTAACCAACATTTGGTTTTGAGAGATGGGTTCTGACATCATTCTGGACAATAACTGTTTTTCCATACTGTTGCAGTGCAAATGGCGGAATTATCGGAACGCCCGTGCCTCCCCCGAGTTGACGTCCGGGATAGGGTTCCTGCACGTCAAAATAGTCAAAATTTGGATCACTTAGTAATGGAGGCAACCAGCCGGTATCTTCCATTTTGAACCATTCGTTTTTCCAGTTACTGTTACCGTGGAAGTCGCCAGTACGTGCACCGACTATCGCACGACCATGAGTAGCTTCTTTCAAAATTTTAGCTACATCAGAAAACACAGCCCTGAATTGATTAGCTATAAACTTTTTGGTATCAAGGAAATGCTGATATTTTGCCGGTTCGAGAATAAGACCAGCTGGAAACTTTGCTGTCCATGGCAATGCTGAACCTAAGGTGACTTTCGGATCTTTCCAGGCCGCTTGCAAGGCCTCATCGCTCAGATACTTCTTTTTTAGCATTTTGCGAAAATCATTGATCGCCCGAGGATTGCTATGCGGTACTACAAAATTACAGTCCATAGTGGAACCGTTCTTAAGTTCGTAAGCGACCACCGCTTCGCCCCAGTCGGAGCTTTGGACATGTGCCACTAATTGTCGCAGCGCTTCACGTATGTCAGCTCGCCACAGAGGTGAGAGGTAGTCAGGTATACCTTTAGGCTTCATGACGCCTGTATATTTAGCGTATTTGGCATCTACTTCAAAATTGGCAGATTCAGGGTGTGCCTCGTTCCACCATACGGCGCCATTGAGTACTAGCATCAATACGAGTTTCGATTTGGGACGGACTTTAAGCACTCGATGCACCTGAGTATCTAAATAACTCCAGTCATATACATCATGAGCCAGCCAACTAGAAGGGAAGAAATTGTTAAAAGGATCTTCCCCGATAGTTATAGGAATTGAAGTGATTGGATAATCCAATTCAGGCAGTACTTTTTTTAGATAATTGTTATTTACACGCCAAAGAACTAATGACGACCAGCTCTGCCCTGTAATGGGCTGATCGTCGACAAACATAGTCATTGCGCCGTTATGTAGTTTAAGCTCCGCACGGTGTACCGGAGGAGTCTTGAGTATCTTGTCAGCATCAAGATTATTCTTTTTCAGTGTTTGGCATACGGATAGTTCCAGTATTTTTGCAGAAGCTATCGCATCCCCTTCAGTAGATAATGTCATCCACAGTGAAGAGAGAATCTGAAACTTTGAATTCTTCAGAAGCCAAGTCGCCTCATAGAGATTGTTCTTGAACTTTACAGAATCCGGTTTGGGCAGAAACGTGCCATTAGACCTTTGGAGCGTGAAGGACGCATTTCCCCCTTTCACTTCAGCCCTGAGTACTATTATCCCATTGCCCGGCAGCCGGAAGCGTCCGGCATCCCAATGTCCTTTCCAAGTTTTGGACGGAGAAGCTAGCTTGATTTCATTATTTTTAACTGTTATTCCCTTGCCAACTGAACTTCCTTTAAACGGAGGCCAGGTCAAGTCCATTTCCCCAACCTTGATTAAGCTGCTTTTGGCATCGTCCTGAGCATACACACTTACAAAAGAAGTAGTAGTAGCGAGGATTAGTATCAGAATTATTCTATAGAATTTATTTATCTGGATGAAATTTGTTTTTCTTGATTTGTTAAACATTTTAGTCCTCTATTTGTTTATATATAGGGTTTACTGTTTAATGTGAGATTGCGTAAGATCTTGCTTTAAAGCATTTTCGCCTTTAGCAGGCTAAAGGTAACATGCTGCAAAGTAAGAGGTTGCGTGATGTCACATTAAAAATTCATGAATTTAATGGAATTTATATTAAAGTTCATCTGCAAGTTTTTTTGCCTAAATGTGTTAAAAACCTTGCACTTTAGTCCACAAAATAAAATATTAATTATTACCAATACGTTAGTTATGAATTAAACAGGAAGCCCTATATAGCTTCATAGCTTTTATATTTACATTACCTCCACCGAGATAAGCGACTCTAAGGGTTAATTTGCCTTTAGCTGTATCCTCTTTTGTGAAATTACAATCAATCCACTTTCCTGCATCACCAAATTTCGCAACTTTGATAGTCTCCTTATCGGTTAGAATAAGAGCAGCAATACAGGTTCCGTTTGGCCCTGGCTCTTGTAAAAATACTTTTAAAGTACCGCTTTCCCCCACTGGGAGGGATATATCAATTTTAATTGTTGTGTCCTTGGGACTAAACAAGCATACCTTATCTGCCGTATGGCGCCAAATTTTGTATTTGTTACCCTTTTTATGTACCTTGTAATCGTATCCCTTGCTTAATTCTTTAACATCGAGATCCTTGGAATAGGCTATGGCCTTCTTAAGTTTGACAACTTTCCCCCCAAAGAATACGGATAATTTAAGGGGCTGATTATCGGAGCCACCCTCTTTGCCATAGGCAACTAAGTTAAAAAGTGAAAAAATTAAAAGACACGCCATAATGTGATTAATCAGTTTATTCATTGTTAAATCCTTTTGGTTATTATAAATGTTACGTAATTTTGATCACCCTAGTGGCGCTCAAAGAGATAAGTATGGTTTTTTCGAACTGGAATTTCGAATACTGTATTTTTTTGAAACACCTCACCAGAGAATAGATTTACCAAGCGTTGTGCGGCAGGAAGCTGCAGTTTAATGGTTTCATTCTTGTCAGCATCCAAGCTCGCATTGGAACCTAGCTTGTCCTGAGCATACACATTTACAGAAAAAATAGTATTCGCGAGGATTAGTATCAGAATTATTTTATAAAATTTATTTATCGGACTGAAATCTATTTTTCTTAATCCCTTAAATATTTTCGATGTTTCGTTTCTCTGTTTAAGATTTGATCTTTTAAACGACATTTTCCGTAACTTCTCAATAAGTCTTTGGTCAACCGCTGACCAAGATTATCAATATATAACGGCAATATATTAAAAGTGTGGGGAGTATACAAGAAAAAAATGGAAAAAATAACTTTTTTTTATTCT
>Ga0307987_1000327_pt1 | contig 28451 bp, 17 predicted proteins | sample EllFjometagen181_FD_203157 | JGI IMG/M metagenome (GOLD analysis project Ga0307987, IMG submission 203157) | Marine microbial communities from Ellis Fjord, Antarctic Ocean - #181 | ecosystem: Environmental > Aquatic > Marine > Unclassified | place: Southern Ocean | collected 2014-10-08 | reverse complement strand
TGTCGTCCTCTGTCGGCTCATTGTCGTCGCCGTCGGAGACGGTCCACTCGCTCGCGTCATGTCGGATGATCTCGATGACACCGTCACGCTCTGCTTTCACCAGGTACTTCGAGAACTTGTTGAACCCGTAGTTGCTCTCGTCGAAGGACGCGTCCAGCTGCTTCATCCTCGTCTTCACCAGAGACAGACGGGCTTCTCGGCCCTCATCGGCGATAGCGCGCAGCGCCGTCAGGAGGATGGAATAGCTCTCCTTTGCCGCGGACTTGTCGGTGGCGACATGCCCTGCCAGCGAGCTGAAGAACAGCAGCTCATCGCAGTAGTCCTTCACGAAGTCGCTGGTTCCGTTCCTGGGACCGACCACGATCACGTGCTTTCCCAGCTCGCGGACCTTGGTGTAGAGCGGCGTGTAGTCGCTGTCGCCGGAGACCACCACCACCGTGTCGATGTGGGGCCGGTTCATGGTGGCTTCGAGGGCGTCCACCACCAAGGCGATGTCGGCGGAGTTCTTGCCACGCCCGCCGTGGGAGGGCAGTTCGATGAGGGAAACCGAGGCCTTGGCCAGCTCCTTCTTCTGCTTGCTGAAGCGCCCCCAGTCACCGTAGGCACGCTTGATCACCAGCCTCCCTCGCTCCTTGAGGCGAGACATCAGGAGCTGGAGGTCGAATGCGGGCGCGCCCGCGCAGTTCTCGAAGTCGATGAAGACGGCGAGGTTTCTGACGGCGTGGTCCATGGTGTCTTCCTCTGTGGGTTCGGGCTTCGGCGGTGTGGGCGGCGGGTACATTTAGAAACGCGTAGGCGATCCGGACGCGGACACTCCGGGGGGTGTAGGCCTCCCATCTCTGGTACTGGCGGTGCGTGCCCAACCTTCGAGCACGGGACGCTGGGAGCTATTCCTCGCCCCCTGCAGAACGCAGATGCCGCTCAATCTCCCCCTGGATTGACCGCGTCCCATAGCCGTTCGCCACTGGCACGAAGATCACCCCGGCTTCTTTGCACGCGGGGATGACCACCTCGCTCACTTTGTGCTTGATGAAGCGACGGATCAGGAGCACGAGGTCGATGTTGCCGGCCTGGATGCTCTCCACCAGGGAGGCCACTCTGCGGTGGTCCCAGCCTGACTCCCAGGTCAGGGACTCCAACTCGAAGGCATCCCTCAGCTTGCGGCGGGCTCCGTTTCTGTTGTCACCACCCACCACCGCGCAGCGCTTGCCGCGGGTGTACTCCCACCAACCCCAGTCTGTTGGCGGTCCCTCGGGATCAGGGCTCTTGATGCTGCGCTGCTTGCTCTTGATGGTCTTCACGATCCGCTTTCTGAGGCGCTTGATCTTCTTGTGGCCCTTGAGGTGGGCGATGTGCGGCTCCAGAATCTGTTCGAGGTGGCCCTGGTCTACCTCGGGGTGATCGACCATCCTGATCACCCCTTCGATGAGCTGTTTGTCGTCGATTCCCTCTTCGAGAGCGCCGATGAGCTCGCCCATGGTGAAGGAACGAGAAGCGCGCGACTTGCCCTCGTGCTCGAGTCCGAGTTCGGCCCACGTCCCCTGGGCGTCCTCCGCCCAGGAACCGTGCAGGGGCCGGTGGTCTCGCGCGAGTCCGTGGACGAAACCTGGGCGTTGCACTGCGCTGAAGCTGGTGAGCCTACGGAAGACCGGGTCCAGGGCCTTGCCCTTCTTTGTTCCGATGGCCTGCTGGATGTGGCGTGTCCGCGCGACGGCGTAGGCCAGCAGTAGGCGCTGGCTGGCCTGCGGGTGCTCGAGCCATGTGTCGAGACGTTCGCCGGCCTCACGGAGGCGAGGCACCACGACTGCGCAGTCCTGCTCGCTTTTCTGCTTGGGGGTGCCCCATTGTTCTGCGAGGGTCCGGAGCGGCACGCCCATTTGCGCCGGGGCCTCGGGGGTAGAACGTGTTCCCGAACCGAACCGTTGCTCGAGGGCTTGGAGCTCTTCGAGGGTGGCTAGCGCGGGTGGTGGGCTCGTAGGGTGTGGGTGCTCGGGGAGCCCCGCCTCCGGAACTTCGATTGTTTGTTCACGCGATGGCTCTGCTCTGGCGGGTACACGCTCCGTCTCGACGGGTTGAGCGGGTGGCTCCGGGAGGGCGTCGGGTTCATCGATGGCCGTCGCGCGGAGCCCGTCCTGGCCATTGTCGGGCTCCAGGGAGACCCGTAGGCTGTGGTGCTGGTCCAGCGCCGCGAGCAGCGCGGCTCCCAGCTTCATCAGGCACCGCTCGCGCTGTTGGTGTGCAGTGAGCATCCGCGTGACCGCGGCTGGGTTGGCGTCCGCCATCGCTGCGACTGCGGTCGAGAAGCCGCGTTCAGCCGCTCGGGCGAACGCGATGGCCGCCTCGACGTCAGCCGGGACCGAGGGCACACCGCCACCAGGCTGAACGTTGGCAGCGGTCATGCGACCTCCCTGGTCTCCTGTCGATGACGCCACTGGTCCAGGATTCGATCGCGCTCCGCGGTCCATTGATGGAGCTCGCCGTGGGCCGACTCGCCGTGGGCCACGGCCTCAACGATCGCCTCCAGCGCATGGTGCTCTGCAGCCCTCACCCGGCCAAGCAGCGCCCGGCGCCGCCGCCGCTCCCGGGGGTCGTACACTTCACCCCGGGTCGCGGACTGCAGGGCGTAGACTCGCTGTTGTGCCAGGCTCTCCCAGGCCCTGAAGGTGTCGTGCACTTCTTCGGCCTTCGGGTCCCGCCAGCGGTAGGGATAGCAGAGCTCGTCGAGCTCCATGGGGCCCTTGATGAGCCCCTTGGCTTGGTAGTCTTCGACCAAGGGCGTGCCGGCCTCGAGGCGCAGTTCCTTGGTGAGCCGGGAGTCATGCGACCACAGCCCTGTCTGGCGCAGGAAGTCCAGGTTGGTACTGATCTCCTCGAACGCCATCTCGGGGTCGAACATGATGAAGCCAACGTCTGCGGTCAGGCCCTTCGCCTCGAGCAGTGAGAGCACCTGCTGGTTGCGCTCCGCAGTCGCCGCCTTCTGGTATCGCTTCACTTGCTCCTTTGACCCGGACTCGACGCCGATGAAGACCTCACGCAACCCGGCTTCGATGAGCGCATCGAGCACCTGTTCCCCCGAGGGGCGTTGGGGCCGCGCTGTGGACAACAAGCTGTCCACCCGCATGTCCAGGTAGAGGCTGAGATCGGCCGCGACCCGACCCTCGGCTTTGGCGGTGCTGATGGCCCGGGACAGCTCCACCGCTCGGGTCGGGTCGGTGCCCATGAAGTCCTCATCGGTGTAGTACGGATGCCGGACGCCAAGAGCGGAGAGCTCTGCCAACTCGTCGACCACGCGATGCACCGGAACGGAGCGCCAGCGGGCTTCTCCGCAGTACTTGTGTTGGATCGCGCAGAAGCGGCACTTGCCCCAGGCACAGCCCCGGGAGGCTTCGGCGCGGATGATGCCCCCTTCCTGCGCGATGCGCTCGGCATGCATGCGGCGAGGCGCATGGGCTCGGTCCATCGAGATGTTGCGTCGAGGGGTGTGGACCCGTCGACCCGCGGCCTGAGCCACCACATTGGGGACCTCTCGCACCACGGCAGCCCTCGCGGCCTCGTCCACGCCGACCTCGGCGATGGCGCCGACGAGGCCGACGATGGCCTCTTCACCCTCTCCCACGACACAGACCCCGCCTGGGAAGCGGTCGAGGATCTCGTCTGGAGCGAAGGTGGCAAGTAGGCCACCCAGCACCAATAGTGGCCGGTCGATGTGCTCGAGCGCCTGCCACTGACGGTGGAGCAGGGTGATGCCGTGGAGGCTCCCCAGCGGTGTGGTCAGCCCGACCAGATCGAAGTGCACCAGATCGCGAGGTTCGACCGGGCCGTCGAGGGGGACGAAGCGCTGCTCGACCTGCACCCGGAGCCCGAAGCTCGCCTCGAGCTCGGCGGCGAGGGCCGCGATGCCGATGGGTTCGTTGATCTCGCCCCGGGAGTTGCCGGGGTCGATGAGCAGGACACGAATAGGATGGCGGGGCATGGAGGGCTTCCTTGGGTGCCCTGCTGACGACTCGAGACACGGCACCCGGACACTCGTCGTCTGGACGGGCTGGAGACCCTCTGCCCACTCTGCTACCTTCTGCTGAACACGTTGAGCTGGGAGGCTGGATGCAGGAAGCTCCGATCATCACCGCGGAGGATCTCGCGCCGCTGCTCCATGGGAGTTGGGTCGGCCCGGAGGCCGCTTGGGTGGCCATCGAGCGCTGCGGGCCGCTGATCAGGCGGGTCGTGGCGATGCAGTACCACAAGTACGGTCGTCGCTGTAGGGTCCTCGAAGACCAGGGTGATCTGCTCACCTACACGGTCTGCGGCCTGGTAGAGAAGGCCGGGGAGAAGAAGGGCCTTGCGCTCCCAGGGGGCTGGGATCGGCCAGACCTTTCGGCTTGGCTGGCCACCGTGGTTCGACGGCAGGCCATCGACGTGCTTCGGCGGTTGGGTCGGCAGGAGAAGGAAAGTCTGACCAGGGAAGGCGACACCGACACGGCGGGCACGGCCATGCTCGGCACCTCCGTAGGTGTCTCGAGCCCAGGCGAACAGCTGGACATCCAGCGCGCCCATGATGCTATCCGTGCGCTCCTGGAGCGCGGCGACGTTCCCCCCATGCAAGCCCTGGCCTGGGTGTTGCTGTCTCGCCCTCGCCTGCTCACCCGCGAGTGGGTCGAACGCGCCAGCGGCCTTGTCCAACAGGGCCGTGTTGGCACCCAGCGGGGGCTGGTGCGCGAAGCCGATGAGACCTGGGCGCTGCTCTGCGACTGGCTTCCCAGGCATGCGCTCGATCCGCGCAACCGGGCTTCTCGCCGCGAGCTGGCCTGGATTCTGCGTGCGGACGACAACAGCTCCCCGGATCTGTGGCGCACGGCCAATTCCGATGAGCTGCGCAAGGCGCTGGACACGCTCCGAAAGTGGGAGAACCGCTTTCGGCCTCTCGTTCGCGCTCAGCTCGGGGAGGGTACGCCATGAAGATCCGCCTGTTGCCGAACGGCCGGCCCGATGAGCACCTGGGCCTGTCCCACACCCTCAAGCACTATCTAAGGCCGCAAGAGATGTGGGTGGACATCTGCGACGAGGTGGAACCCGACCACCAGCCCATGTCCGTTGCCGAAGCACTGCCCAACCACACCCCTCCCGCGTGGGAACAATGGAAGAACCCTCCGGCTGAGCTCCGTGCCGCCTGGGCACAGCTCGAGCCGGCCTACGAGCACGGCTATGGTGCCCTGATCACGCGGCTGGCCGACGCCCTGCCCGAGCCCTCCCGGTGGGTCGGCAGCGGTGACGACGGCTCGCCGGGGCAACCGTGGGTCGTGCGAGACTACCGACGAGCGTGCCACGCGGGTGAAGGGGTGCTGTTGATGGTCCGTTGGCGCGCTGGTGGCTGGCAGCTCTACACAGCCTTGCGCCCCAAGGACTTCAAGCTCAAGCGCCACGAGTGTCCGCCTGCGGATCAACGCAACGTCACTATCAGGCGAAAGCTCGCAGAGCTGGACGTCGGGAAGCGCATCGCCGCCTGGCGTGCAGAGGAGTCCAAGCGATGAGCACCAATCTACCAGTCGACTACCGCCAGAGCCTGCAGGAGCAGCTCGCTGTCGCAGGCCCCCTCGCCCTCGAGATCCTCGATGGCGCAGCGGACCTCGATGTCTCCATCCTGATGGCCGCGGCCCAAGCGGCCGGATTGCTCGATCACGACACGGTCGGTGATCGAGCTTTGCGTACCCTTCGTCGAGAGCTCGTGGATGCACTCGCGCGCTCCCCGGTCACTCCGCAGGCGATCGATGCCCTCGAGCTGTCTACAGCGGCCTACGCCTTCGACGGCCTCTCGCTGGACGATCAGCAGGAACTCCTGCACCAGCTCGTGGGTCTGGCTGGCCTTGCAGAGGCGCTACCCGATGCCCTGGCCGAACGGCTCGAGGCTCCGCTCATGCAGACCGAAGGCACCGCGCTGACGGCGCCCGACCAGCTCGTGGCCCTCGCGCCGCTGGCCGAGTGGTTTGCGGACCAGCTCGACCTGGACGACGAACACAGGGTCAACCTGCTGCTCTCTGCTTTCGAGGATGCAGCCCTGGCTGATGAGGTCGTGCTCGATGAGCCCGCCCTGGCCCGAGGCATGGCTGCGGCGGCCGCGAGTTTCCGCAGGACGCGGCTGTCGGCTTGGATCGACAGGTTCGCGCAGGTCGGCCCCTGGATCGCGGATCGTCTCCAGCAGGACGAGCCGCTGGTGGCTCACTGCGCTGCCGACGAGCCCCGCGCCGATGCCAATCCGGTCCGGGTGCGTATCTCCGCGACCCCAGAAGAAGAACTCTTCCTGACCTCCCACGGTGGACGCCTCTACCTCGAGTGGGATGGTCCCTCGGGGCTGGCTCCGGAACGCGCCATCCTCGAACCTTCCGGGGTCCAGCTCGAGGCCGAGGACGAGGTCTTCGAGGAAGGCACCCGTTTGTGGTGTCTGGGCTGGCCTCCTGGGCAGCCTGTGCGCAGCGTGGTGCTGCATCGTGGTGGCGAGCGGCGCGAGGTGGCCCTTGCCAAGGAATAGGCCTCCGCAACAACTGGCGCCCTGGTGTCCCGGTGCCTGGCGCGCTCACCTGATGCGGCAGCGCGGGGGCGAGAGCCGACTCGATCGCCGCACCGCCCGGCGACAGCTTCGGGATCATCCGCTGCTCGATCTCACCCCGCGGGTGGGTGAGGCCTGGTATCCAGCGGTTGTCTGCGACATCCCTGGTACCTCAGGGCTTTTGCTCCTGGCCCGTACCGCTCCGTTCCCTCCGGGTGATCCGCGCAAGGCACTCGCCCTCGACCGTGACCTCACTGACGCCGTGCACCGCTGGGTGGCTGGAGTCCTTGGTGTAGGTGACGCAAGGGTGTTGGGTCTGCCGGACCTGTACGTGACCGTGCCGCCCCCTGGCCTCACCACCGGTGGGGTGTCGGGGCAGTTGGCGGGTTTGGTGGCGCTGCTGTCGGAGGTGTTGGGGGTCCCGCCGCTGGCTGGCGCGCTCTGCTCCGGCACCGTCGGTGAGCCGGGTATGCTCGGTGCGGTGGACCGGCTTCCCGAGAAGCGGGCTGTCCAGGCTCTCGAGGCGCCGGGCGTCGAACCGGTGTTCATCGATGCTGGCTGCGAAGCCGAACCGGTCCTGGCGCGCTGGCTGGGAGACGACTGGCGCGCCGAACTCGAGGATCTGCTCCAGCTCTCTCCGCAGGCCTTGGCGCGGGAGGCCCTGCTGGGACATCGCGGCGATCGCTCCCTGGCAAAGGCTCGAGCCCGCGAGGCCATCCGCTTGGGGCAGGGGCACACCAGCGCCATCGGCGAGTGGGTCGAGGGTGCCTGTTTGATGCATGCCGGGCAGGCTGGAGAGGGCCTCGAGTGCATGGAGCGGGCTGCCGCGGCGCTCGCGCAACCACCCGCACCGGGAGATGCACCGCTGGACGCCCACATGCTCGAGGAGTTGTACGCGTTCCAGGGCATCGCTCTGCTCGATCGCCTGGACCTTCGGCGGGCTCGAGCGGTGCTCGAGCTCGGGCTCGCCCGCATGGAGGCGCTGCCGCTGCCCCTCAACCAGCGCGCCGCCAGCGTAGCCCTGCAGCTCGCTGGCTCCCTGCATCGGGTGCTCCTGCTGGATGGTGAGATCGAGGCAGCGGAGCGTGTGCTGCTCGAGTGGAGCCTGGGCAAGGCGCTACTGCCTCACGAAGAGGCACGTAGCCGAGCGGATCTGGCGGAGCTGTACCGACGGTCCGGCAGGCTCGATGAGGCTGCTGAACAGCTCAAGCTGGCGCGGGCACGGCTCCGTCACGCTCCTTCGGATCAGCGGGCCTTCACGGGCCGCTTCCAGCGCCTGTTCCGTGTGCGTGCGGGCCTCGATGACCCCTGCTGGCCGGTGGAGCCGCCCCGGTGGTCGGCCTGGCCGCAGCCTGGTGAGGTCGTCGAGACCTTGCTGGCTACGGAATCCAGCGAGCAGCTCGATACCTGGTTGCGGGAACACGTCGTGGGCGTGCGCAGCGTGGTGTTTCTGCAGTTCGCGCTCGGTGCGGTCGCCCGTCATGCGGCGCGTACCGGGGAGCTGGTGAGCAGCGCAGCCCCTCTGGTGGCCACGCTTCGTGGCCAAGAGCAGATGGAGTTCGATCCTGGCGTGGATGCCGCCCTCGAAGCGCTTCTTGCTGGCGAGCCGGGGGAGTGGATGCGGCGGTGTCCGTATTAGAGGGTTGCCGATCCCTGGGACGTCACCGCTTCGAACTCTGGGTGCCGCTGCAGCGTACGCAGCTCTCTCCGCAGCTCTCCCGCTCGTGGCAGTGTCCACAGCCGGGGCAGATCACCCAGAACTGACCGGTAGACATCACCTGGTCGCTGTAGCAGAGGTCCGCCAGTAACTCCCGGCCGCCGAGGGTCTCCATGAGGTGACGCCTGGCCAGTGGGGTTGTCATGGCCGCCGCAGCCTTCTCCAGCACCTCCTGGCGGGGCAGGGGGGGGAGCACCTTGGGGATCATGGTGCCGCAGTCGCAGCGACGGATGCCCCATTGGGTGCCGCATTCGGTGTCCGAGCAGGTTCGGTCGCCCTCGCGCCTCGTGGAACGCCCGGGTGAACCACAGACCGGGCACTGCTCGGGCACACGACCCGACCGCATGTCGGTGCCGAGGGTTCGGGTGAGCAGCAGCCGTGCCATGCGGTCGGTGGAGTGGAACAACCACGGTGCAACCGGAATGGCGATGTCCTCAGGCGCGCTCCCGTCGTGGTGCGGGACAAAGCCAACACTGTGGCGAACGAGGGTTTCCGTGAAGCTGATGGGCTCGCTGGCCTCTTCTTCGGGTGCTGAAACGAGTTCGATGGGGTGCAGCCACGCAGGTTGACTACCCCCGTTCCCGTCGCTGCCCCTTGTGGCCAGGTCCGGCCGGTCCGGCAGCCCGGTGAAGGTGCTGTGGAGGTCCAGCAGGGTGGTGTGGTGCTCTTTCCCCCGCTCGTCCAGGCGGGCCAGCGCCAGCGTGCAGCTGTCCGCCAGCCGGAGCCCGCCGGTCCGTCGGGTCAGCAGCGCGCGCCAGCCGGTGGGCAGTTCGAGCTGCTGCCGGTCCTGTGCTTGCTGGTTGGGCCTCCGGCGTCTGCGTCTGCGTCGGTCCTTTTGATTCTTGCTCTTCGAGGGTTCCTGGTGCTGCTGCGGTGGTGGCTGCGCCCAGGGGAGGGGCTGATCCGGATCGGGCAGGAAGAAGTGGAGTTGGCGTTCGTGCTGGCTCGTCTGATCGGTGTCGGGAGCCGTGGCCAGCAGGAATGACGCTCCGGGTTCCGGCTGGTAGCCCAGCTCCCATAGCGCTCGGGCCGCCAGCAGCATCGTGAAGTCCGCGAATGCTGCCTCGGGGTCGTCCAGCCTGGGGTGCTTGGCCCCCCGCGCTCGCTTCTCTTGCTGCATCGCACGCCAGAGGGGTTCGATGACCCGGTAGTTCCGGTCGTGCACTAGGATGTTGGTGCTTCGCAGCTCCCCGTGGACCGGGGCGGAGTCTCTCAGGGAGCGTCCGAGGCGGCTGGAGAGACAGGCGCTGAACGTGCGCAGCTGCAGTCGGAATGCGTCTCGAATCCGCTGGCCCTTGTCGTGGATGTCGGCCAGGTGAGCCTCGTCGATGCCGACCCGCGTGCGGAGCTTCCTGGCTCGTCGGTAGTGTCCGTAGCGCAGGGTGCGCTCGATCTGGGCGGTGATCTCGTCGAGCTGTTCCATGGCCTTCTCGACCCGGGCAAGGCGCCGTCTCGCTCGGGCCTGCAGTGCACGAATCAGAGTGAGCGCGGCCCGGTTCTCGTAGAGCTCGAGCTCTTCTTCTTGGACCACGGCCAGCAGCCGTTGTGGACGTACTCGCAGACGGTTGACAGCGACGTGCTCCGGGTGGCGCGCCATGGCATGGATCGCCCTCCTTGACACACGCCGCACGCGCCCGATGGGTTGCATGATCTCCTCTTCCCTCAGCCAGGAGCGTGGTCGAGCGCAGAGGGCGGCCAGCGAAGCGAGGGAAGAGGCCAGGAGGCGATCAAGGGCGGTCTGGTCAAATTGGTCAAGCAGTGAGTCCTGGACGAACAGGGGGAGCGCGTCGACCCGTTCGACCGGCAGCGTGCTGTCCGACAGATGCGAGCCCAGCGCGCGGGCGAACTGACCCAGGAACCAGGTGTCGCTGTCGGCTGGCCTTGTGTGGTCGGGCAATGTCAGCCGGGACACTTGTCGGCCTCCGACATCTCGCCAGCGCAGTTCACCGGCCAGTAGCGGCAAGGGCAGGCGCCCTTTGTCCTCCCTGGGCACCTGAACGGGGGCGCCCCCGACCACCACCTGGGCCGGGCGGTCCTCGGCGCGGCTCCAGCCGAGCCAGAGGTGTTGTCGCCAGGGCTCGGTGATGATGAGCTGGCCCGGTGAGACGGGCTGTCCGTCCAGGAAGAGGGTCGCCATCAGTCCAACCGCTGTAGGACCTGATCCAGGAGCTCCACACATTGCTCGGGATGGTGGGGGTCGTAGGGCCAGATGTCGAAGACCTCTCGGACGGCCTGGACCGCGGGTTTCAAGCCAGGATCTCGCACCAGCTCGAGACGTCGCAGGATCTTGGATCGCACGAAGTGGTCGAGAGCCGGGCCGGGGGTTCCTCCAGCCTTGACATACACCCCAGCGAACGCGGGGAGCTGTGTGTCGAAGCGGTTGCCGTAGCCGATGCGTAGCTCCTTCTTGAGCACGCCTTCGAGGGCGTCCAGGAACGCCTTGGGTTCGTCCATGGAGAAGCTGGCGGCGGCTTTGTCGAAGGCCTTGCGCAGACCCTCGAAGCTCACTGGCGGGAGCGACACGTCGTTCGCCGCGAACGGTGTCGCGCGGATGTCGAGCTGCATCACCGATGCACGGTCGAAGGTCTTGTCGGCTATCTCGAAGGTAGACTCGTCCTCGTTGGCGGTCAGGAAGAACCAGGTGTTGGGGGGCACCACCAGTTCGCGCCCGTCCTCGAGGAACGTGGGGTGTTGTGTGCCCACGGCCTGGTCGAGAAGGGTGACGGTGTGTCGGTCGTTCGTGTCGTCTTCGAGCTCGGACAGGAAGTCTGCGAAGTAGTACTCGACCCGGGAGAGGTTGGCCTCGTCCAGTACCAGGAAGTTGGGCCGATTGGCGTAGCCGGGCGTGCAAGCTTCGTACACGGCCTCGGTGAACTTGCTGGCGTTGAGCTCTTTGGTGATGGCGTTGTAGAAACCCAGCAGGTCTGCGCGGTCGCGCCAGCTGGACTGCACAGGCACCCGGAGGCGCGGTGCGCCCATGGCGTCGGCGGCGAAGAGCGGCAGGCTGGTCTTGCCGGTCCCCGAGATGCCCTTGAGCAGGATGATGCGGCTGGCCGCCATGCTACCCAGGAAGGTGCGGACCGTGTGCTCGTCGAAGTATCGACCGGCTACTGCCATGCGCTTGCGGAGTTGGTTCGCCAACAGCTTGAGGGAACGGGGCGTACGGGTCTCTTCCGCCACCTTCTCCGGCGGGCCTTTCTCCGCCTGCTCATCGATGCGCACCAGGCTGCCGTAGTGGCGCGCGGCCTGGTTCTTCACCTCTCCTGTGATGGCTTGTAGTTCTCGCGCGAGGTTTGCATTGACGACCTCGAGGTGGTCGCGCTCGATGGTCAGCACCTCGGTGTCCCGCCGTTGGTTCTTGGACTGCTGTTCGACGAGCTGGAGCTCATCGCGCTTTTCCTCGGCCAACTGCAGCTTGTCCGCCAGCGTGTCGCGCTCGCGCTGCCCATCGCGGAGCTGCTCGCGAAGTTCGATGACCCGCTGGTCGGCGGTGGCCGCTGCGTTCTCTTCCTGGAGACGTTGCTGTTGGAGCTGCTGGAAGCGCTCACGGTACGGCTTCAGGCGCTCGATCTCGAGCTTCAGTTCCTGGAGGCGATCGTCGTCGTGCATGGTGGCCAGCTGGGCGTTCTGTGTCGCGACGCGCTCGCGTAGGCGCTCGAGTTCTGCCGTGCGGGCCAGGGCTTCGCCGCCACCGGCAGCGTCCAGGGTCTGCCGCAGCGTCATGAGTTCGGCCGCTCGCTCGCTTGCCAGGTCGCGGTGTTCAGCCAGCCGCTCGTTCACCTCTTTGAGCTCTTGCTCGAGCCGCTCGACTCGCTGCGCTCCTATGCGCGACTCTTGTTCGTCGAGTGCCTGCCTGCGGGTGGCGAGCTGGTCGTATTCTGCTTCGAACTCCGCCTCGCGTTCTTCGCATCGACGCTTGCGGATCTCGAGCTCGCTTCGCGCTCGCGCGACCTCGGCTTCGAGTCGCTCGGCATCAGCCACTCGCTTCGCGGTGTCGTCGGTCTCTCCGCGGCACGTGGCCTCACGTTCATCCAGCGTCGTGGTTCGGCTGAGCAGCTCCGCTTCGATCTCGGCGAGGCGGGCCTGGCGCAGGCGTTCCGTCTCGGTGGTGGCCTCTTGCTTGATGGTCGTGGCCTCGCGCAGTGCATCGGTATCGGCGTCACGGCGAACCTGTGCTGCCTCTGCCACTGCGGTCTCGAGCACCTGCTTGGACTCCGCCTCCCACTCGTGCCTCTGCCGTGTGGCTTCACCCCTCAGGTCAGCGGCTTCGGTCCGCGCCGTGTTGATGATGCCATCTCGTTCGTCCCGGGCTTTCTGGAGCAACTCCTCGGCGCGCTTGGTCGCGTCGGCGATGGCCTCTTCTCGTTCTTGGTTGCCGGTGTCGCGGGCCGCTGCGGCTTCTGTCTGTGCCTCCGCACGGATCTTTGCGGCAGCGGTGATCGCTTCGTCGAGTTGTTGCTTCGCCTGTACCGCTGCCTGTTCTAGCTGGGAAGAGGCCTGCTGTCTGGCGTTGTCGAGGACGGCATCGCAGCTTGCTCGCGCTTCCCGTTCCAGGACCGTGACGGCCACCTTCCGCTGCGCGACCTCTGCCTGTACCAAGCTCCCAGCCTCGTCTTCCGCGTCCTTGATGCGCGTCGCAAGCAGCTCGGCGCGGTCGCTCTCCTGCCGGAGCTGGTTGGCCAATCCAGCCCTGTCGCTGCTGGTCTTGTTCAGCTTGTCTTGGAGCGTGTTGGCGCCTTCGCGCTGCTCCTGCAGCGTCGCGGTTGTCCCCACGACCTGGGTCTGGGCCTTCTGCAGATTTCCGCTGAGCTCTTCGATAGCCTGGTCCCGACTCTGGAGGTCGCCCTTCAACCTGTGGATGACCTTCTTGTGCTCGGTGCATGCTGCGCAGGCGTTGCCAGTCTGGTTGCCGCCAGTCTGGTTGCCGCCCGACTGCTTGCCACCCGTCTGCTTGCCGCCTCTTCTTCCTTTCCTACCCATGATCTACTCCTTGTTTGAATGATCCGTCTCCCCCTCGGGGAAGACAGCGCGGATGGCTCGGTGAGTGGCTTCACGAGAGCGGGCTAGGTCCCGCTCGAGCTTGTCTCTGGATGGTGCGGCCTGCCCCTGCCCGTGGCTCGCCGGGTTGCGCAGCCCGATGACCCTCGTGAGCATCCGCCAGAGCTCACGGTCCTGCTCCAGGGCCTGCCTGAGGCGCACGCTCTCTGGAGCCTCGGGCTGGATGGCTGCCGCTGCGAATGGCAGTAGCTGGCGATGGATGCCCACCTGGTTCCAGCCAGGCCATCTGCCTCGTCGCAGGTTCTGGATGAGCGCGACCGCCGCCGGCCGAAGGAAGCGGGGGAGCTCGAGGCTGTGCCCGTCGTCATCTTCCGGCAGCAGCAGGGCGATGCGGTCGGCTAAGACCTGGGTCGCTGTCGCCTCCTCTACCCCCTCGGGGATGGTGGCCAGGAAGGCTGTCGCGGCTTCGGGTTCAGGCCTGGCGTCCTTGGGCGGGCGCAACTCTAGCAGGAGGTTCTCGACCACCACTCCGAAGCGCCCCAGGGCGGCCTCGGGCCGCAGCCTACCCAGCTCCGCTCGTAGCGCCAGCCACTCGGCGTCGCGCAACACGGTGAGGAGGTAGGCCGGCAGGTCTCTCCCGTGGGTGAGCTCGTCCACTCCTTGCCGGAGTTGCCCCTGCAGCTCGGCGTCAGCTTGGTCGGCCAGGAAGCTCTGCCGCGCACGGCTGGCTTCTCGGTTCAGGCCCTGGAGCAGCTCGTCCGCCGCTGGGGTCTGGTGGAGCTGGTGGAGGTAGCGTCGGCCGTCGTGTGCCCGGCCGAAGGGGCAGCCTGCGACCAGGTCGGACTCCGCATCTTGAATGGGTGCCCAGATGTCCACGAGTAGCGTCGTGAAGTCTCCGTTATCGAGCAGCTCGATGTTCTCGGGCCGGGCCTTTCGCTCGGCCGTAGCCGCGGCCATGCTGCCTTCGTCGGGCTCCCACAGTGGCCCGTCGTCCCCTTGGTCTTGGCGAGACAGCCGCTGCAGCTTGTGGTGTAGGCGGCAGGCGTCGATCATGGCCATGGGCAGGTGCCGTGCCGGCACTGAATCCCGCTGGGCCGTGACCGGTACCGGGAAAACCCCTTTGGGGGCCGCGCCGTGGCGTGGGGCTCCGCTTCCGAGCCAAGGCAGCGGCTGGCCCGTCAGATCGTCACGCACCATCCAGCCCAGGACGACCTTCTGTTCTGGGCTATCCAGCCTGCGTAGCGTGCCTGCCTGGGTGATGTGGCCCTTACCGTCCAGCCAGCCTTGCCCGTTGAGCTGTGCCATTAGCAGCTTCACCAGCTGCTTGGGTAGGCCCGATAGGTGGGCGATGTGGTGGGGATCGTCTTCACCGGCGTGGGCCATGTCCAGCAGCAGCCGCTGGAATGGGTCGAGACCCACCGGTGCCTGAATGCGCGCCCGGACCCGGAAGACCGTCACGGGCCAGGCTACGGTGCGTGAGGGCATGTCCAGAGGCGCCCTACGACGGTCGAGCCTAAGCATGGAAGCCATCCCGGGTGCAGCGTTCGTGGAAGGCGCGCAGTTGGGGGACCTGCAGGACCGTGCGGGAGTCACCAAAGACCGCCAGCAGGCGCTGGGCTCGGCTCATGGCGACGTTCAGGCGGTTGGGTAGGGCGAGGAAGCCGACCCCCCCTCCAGAGCGAACACAGGAGAGCAGCACGTGGTCGAACTCCCGTCCCTGGAATGCATCGACGGTGCCCACTTGGACCCTCTCCCCCCAGGCTCGCTCCTGGTGGATGTCTCGAAGCAGTCGGACCTGTTCGGCGTAGAAGGAGATCACCCCGATGCTGCGCTCGCTGGGCTCGTCACGCACCAGCATGTCGACACGATCGGCCAGGGCCTCGGCCTCGTGCTTGCGCCGGTAGCAGCTCCCTCGTGCCTCGCGAGCACCGCGAATGTCGAACCATGCGATGGGCTTGCCTTCGGTGAGGCCGGTCTCCAAGGTGAGCGCCGCGGCGTCGGTGCCATTTTCCAGCGCACCGCCGTAGAACGTGTCGCTGATGAAGCTGCCGATGACGGGGTGCATCCGGAACTGCTTGTCCAGGGGTTGCACCCGCTGGATGTTGCCTGGGGGGCCTTCTTTGTAGAGGTCCCAGGTGCGGGCGAAGAGGCTCTCGCGCAGGAGGTCACGGGCCTGCTCGGCGCGTCCTTCGGTGACCGCTTTCTCCAGGCGAGGTTCCAGTACGTGGGGAAGCTGGGCCTGGTCGCCCACCAGGATGATGCGTCTCGCCAACACCAGCACAACCAGCATATCCAGTGGGTTGGCCCGTGCAGCCTCGTCCACGATGACGGTGTCGAACTCGCCGTGCAGGTCGCTCATGGTGCGCCCCACGGCCTGCAGTACGGTGGAACCGAGGGCATCGGCGTAGCTCCGGAGCACGTCCTGGATGACCATGGGGTCACTGCGGAGGCCCACGAGGAAGCGCGTCAATGCATCGGCGGTGCCCTCGCCGGTGACGCGGCGCCGGCCGTCGAGCCAGGACAGCAAGCCGTTGGCGGTTTGCTCCACGATGGTGATGTGGTCCAGGATTTCCGGCTCGGTACTCGGCGAATGGCAACATTGGGTGAGGGTGTCGATCAGCTCGGGGTAGCCTTCGGGTACACCGGCACGGCGATGCTGTGCAGCGGCACGCACGAGCGCCTTGTGGTGGGGCTCCAGCTCCGCCCGTAGCTCTCGAGCCTGGACAACCGTCAGCAGGCGCTTCACTGCCCGCTGCAGGCGCCTGGCCTTGGCGGGGCCGTCGTCCGACCAGGCGACGTCCTCCAGGCGCTGTCGCCCCAGCTCGCGCTCGACCTCGCTCCAGTCCACGTCCACATGGTTGGTTGGCTGGGGCCGAGGTGTGAGCTTGATCAGCGCGTCTTCGAGCTGGGTGAGTTCTTCGGGCGGGAGCTGCGGACCGAGCTTGTGCTGTAGTTCGCGTAGCATCGCGACCGCTTGGGGTAGCTCTCCGGGCATCCTTCGCCAGGCACGTACGCGTTTGGCGACCTGTTCTCTGAGGGCTGCCCAAGGGCTCTTCAGGCGCGGGTCCGCCAAAGCTGCCTCGACCAATTCTTCGACATCCGCCAGCCATTCCCGCACAGTGCGGGTTCTATCCAGGCTGGATTCGCCCTTTCGCCCACCGATTCGCGGAACGGGTAGCCCCCCCACCGTGGTGCCTTCCAGGACGCGCAGCACCGCGTCGTGTTGGAAGGCGCACAGCAAGATCGGTCGTCGCCCGGATTCGTGTAGTCGCTGGGCGATCACTCGAATCACCAGGGTCTTTCCGGTGCCCGGTGGACCCTGGATGAGTGCGACGTCGGGGGTGTTCAGCGCGACTTCGACCGCTCGCTGCTGTGCGGGAGTGAGCGGGAAGTCGAGGGCTTGGATTACATGGCCCGAGAGGGGAGGGAGGGGTTTGCCCTGCGTCGCGGTGCGGCCTTGGCCCTCGAGCACATCGGAGAGATCGGGCAGGATCGACTCGTTGTTCCGCAAGGTGGTGAGCGCCCGTTCGCGACGTCGCCATCGAATGTCATCGCCCAGGAGGTTTACGGCCAGGGTGCCCTTCTTTGGGGGCTCGGTCTCGAGTTCGTCGAGGGACAGATGAATCTCGCTTCCTCGCACGCCTCCCCGCGCCAGCTGGCCCACCCGCACGGTGGTCTGCTCGTCCTGTGATGTGGCGTCGATAGAGAGCTGTAGCTCGACCCCGCGCCATGGCTGGGGCGCTACCCGAGGTAGCGTGAAGCAGAGGCCGTCCTTGGTCTGGCGCCAGCTCTTGTAGGTGACGCGTGCGAGGCGGTTCGCCTCTTCTTCGAGCACGCGGCGCTCCGCGACCTGGTAGTGAGCCCACAGATCCATGAAGTCGGAGCCTGACTGGACCTTGTCCGCCAGCCCTTCGGCCTCTTGCTCAACCACGAGGTTGCGCTCGGTCGTGAGGGTTGGTCGGCCTTCGATGAGGATGCCGCCTGCGCGGGTGGTGGGCTTGGCCACGTTGGTGACCACCAGCCGATCGTCGCGCCGAGCGATCCGCAGGCGTTTGGTGCGGCCCAGCAGCTCGAAGGCGCCGGCATCGAATCCGCGTCCACCACACCAGGCGAAGCACCACTGCTCGCAGGTCAGCTGTTCCTGAGCCCAAGACGCGAGCTTGTTGCGGGCATGCTGTCCCAGTTGCTCTTCGACCTCGGGTGGCATCACCAGCTCCAGCGGAGCGGACAGCCGAACACGATGGGCGAAGCGTCGTGCGTACACCAGCCACCGCTCGCCACGTTCTCGCTCGAGTTGGAGCAATACGATGGCTTGGGGATCGGCCAGATCGCTCGCGGCGAGAAGTGACTCGCGCCCGATGGGTTCGATGTCGAGCCGCCCTGACGAGTGCTCGATGCTGATGCCGCCGTCGTGGGCGGAACGAACCACCTGGTGCTCGCCGACCTCGAGCAGTTCGGCCGGCACACGGCCCTGCACTCGGCATCGAATGACGGATTCTCGGCCAGTCTTGCAGTCGGTGAGCTTCATCGCATCAACCCCTGACGAGCTCTGCGGTGGGGTGCTTGCCCTCGAGGGCCAGGAAACCATGGAGCGGTACCCGCGCAGAGTCACCAGGTCGGACCCGCTCGCCCTTGTCGCCATCCTTCTTGGCCCGCACGATCAACGTGGCCTTGCCGAGGTTCTCCAGCAGCAGATGGTCGCTGTGTGCCATCACCTTCACCAGCGGTTTTTCCTGGGGCTGGTTCCGGCGGAACATCAGGTGGCGTGGGTACAGATTGCGACCGCGCTCCACCACCACGGGGCGCCTGCCGTCGGGGTGCTGGATGAGCAGGAGAAGGACAGGGGGGAGGCTGGCGCCGCACCAAGGGCAGCTGCGCTTCGTGTTGTAGTAGGAGTGTTGGTTGCAGCTCGGGCAGGTCCGTACGCCGTCGACGGCACCGGACAGCACCTCTGCCCAGTGGCCCTCGCTGGGGCGCCGCTTTCGGTCCAGCAGACCTGGGCCCATGGCCTGCTGGAAGGACTGTTGCAGGCGCCCGGACAGAACCAGCTTCCTTGGAATCCCTGTCTTGGTGCGGTTGCGATCGTCGTCGGGATGGTCCACCCAGGGGAGCTGGTCCGAGGTCGCTCCAGCGTCGAAGGGCCAGCGGCCGCGAAGGGCCTGCTGTTCCAACTCGTGGGTGCAATCACGGATACTGTCTCCCAGAAGCGGGTGTGTCTGGACGAGCATGTGGTAGAGCAGCACCGCCAGGGAGTGGGCGTCGGTGAGGCTGTCAGGCGCAAAGCGACCGTCGAGCACCTCGGGGGCGATGAACCAGGGCGTGCCCTGGATGCGTGGCGGTGGGGCGCCCTGTACCGTGAGGTTGTCGCAGTCGATCAGGCGGACCCGTGGGGCGCCTCTGCGGGTGATGTAGACGTTGTCGAAGGACAGGTCGCAGTAGGCCAGCCCACGTGCGTGCAGGGCCTGGAACGCCCAGGCCAGCTGGATGCCCGCCAGGAGCCTGCGGCGGAGCCCACCGGTCTGCGCATAGTTTTCTTTAGCGGGAGCTCGCCCCACCGCGATGGTGCTGGAGGGATCAGCATCATCCACCAGGTCCATGACGTACCCAGCCAGGGGTGCGCTGATGAGCTTGCGTGGGAGGATGAGCGTGTGGTCTGCTCGCAGCAGGCGGAGCTTCTCCAAGCGCAGGCGGAGTGCGGCTCTGCGCGCCTCGTTGAGGCCGAAGTAGATCTTCACGCAATGCCGCGTGCCCTTGACGCGGTGGACGATGCCTTGGCCGCCCTTGCCCAGTTCCTTCCCGAGGACCAGGGTGGCACCGTCCACGGTGCGGACACGATCTCCTGCAGCGGGCAGGTGTTCTACGTTCGGCATGTCAGCGTCCTTGTTCCTGGTCAGTTGACTCGAGCATCAGCACCCCGACGGACCGATCGTCGTGGCTGGCCGGGGTGCGCCAGTTTGTGAGCCAGCTCTCCAGCTGGGTCTGCAGGGCGTCCGTGCCTTGCTCTCGCGCGATCTGAACCAGCGCGGTCAATAGTTGTGCCTCTGTTCCTGGGATCAGGTCGTCGGACACGCCATCGGTCGCGAGCAAGACCGACTGGATGGACCCAGCAGGGTGCCGGGCCACGTGCAGGGTGCCTCGTGGGAGTGCTTCGGTGTGGTTGCCGAATTGCCCCCGGCCAGCGGGTAGGCGATGCTCCTGCCCTTCGCGGTCGATGGCCAACACCAGGCCATCACCGAGCTGTCCCAGCACGACCTCATCGCCCGCGATGAAGGCGAACAAGCAGGTGGTGGCGACATCGCGGTCCCCGTGGGTCTCGCGTTCCCACAGGTCCGCCAGCAGTTTCGCCAGGTGTTCGGGGGCCAGGCCAGCGTGGAGGGCGTCGCGGATGGGGCCGAGGGCGAGGTTCACGGCCGTGTGGCTACCGAGTGAGCCCATCGGGGCTGAGCCCAGGCCGTCGGCCAACACCACTGCATCCTGTTGCAGGGAGCAAGAGGCTGCGTCTTCGCATGCGCGATCAGGACGGCCGGGGACGGCCAGCGCCACCGCTCTGGGGTGAACACCCATCAGAAGACCAGGTCGTCTTGGTCGAATCCCACCAGCGGAGCGACCGCGGAGGCGTCGGGGTTCACGCTCTTGCTCCGTGTCCGCACCGAGAAGGTCACCCAGCGGAAGAAGTCGCGGATCTTGGCGACCTCGTCGGCGCGGATCACGGGAATCTCGACATTACCCACGAAGTCGCGGAGTACCTGCACGTCGGCATCTTCCCCGATGGCCAGGGCCACGCGGGTTGCCTTTGCTGCCCGCTCCGAGGCCATGAGATCCTTCAGGGCCCGCGAGAAGTGGTCTGTGGGGGCGCCGTCGCTGGCGAGCACCAGGGTCGGGGTGTATGCCCGCGGGGGGAGCCGCTCTCGGTCCTCCAACAATTCGCGGACCGCGTCGAGGGCTCCTCCCATGCGGGTCTGGCCGTTCGCCTGGACCTCTTGCCAGACCACTTCACTGGCCTTGGCGGGCGCTCGCACGTCGACGTGCTCGTTGAAGACAACGAAGCCCAGGTGGACCTCGCCCTGGGGCGTGGTGGAGTCAGAGAGATCTTGTGTCAGCTCGCGGAGCGCGGCATTGAGGGCCGCGATCTTGCTGCCGTGCATGCTGCCGCTGGCATCGGCCAACACGATCACCGGGAGTGGGCGGGGGGTGGGGAGCACGAAGTCATCGAGGGACATAAGACCTCCTTGGATGCCATGAAGACGCGACAGAATTCTGGAGGCGGACACTCGCGTGTCACGAAGGCCATCCCGCTGGGATCGGCATGGAGTGGCGGCGGATATCCTCATACGTGTGGTCCCCCGTGTTTCCATAGGGTGACCATACCACTGCCTTCAATTTGTCTCGGGCTCCGGCGTGGAGGCCATCGAGAGCGAGAACCATCCATCTCCAATGGTTCCCCGGGTATGACCACAGCAAGAACTTGGGAGATCGTGGTCGAGGGAGCCTCTCGAGCTGGACTGGACCGCGCTGATGTTGGGCGGGGGGGAGCCTCTTCGGCAGGAGCCGTGCGCCACCTGAGGTACACATCGCCGCCCCGAGTGCTACAATTCGGTGCCTACCAAACGGGGAACGGAACCAGGACACATGACCTCCAGTCGCACCACCGACAACACGGTCCACCAGCGGTACCCCTACCCAATCGCCGCGGCGTGGCGCAGGGTGGCGCTGGCCACCAACGAGGCGCAGCGACTGCAGCGGCTTCTGGCCTTCCAGGAGGTGCTGGTGCGGACCCTGGTGCTGCTGCTCGCGCCGGACTGCCTGCGCGCGCCGCGGGATCCCGCCTGGGTCCAGGCGCTGCTGGGGCTGTCCAAGCGCGGGCTCGGGACCTGGGTGGAGATGATGCGGCTCTCCATCCTTCACGTGGCGAACCGCGAGGACACGGAACCCTTCATTCCTGAGGTCGCGCCCTGGTTCTTCACCGAGCGGGGCAAGCCCAGCGACGTGGCTCGCCTGATCGGGCGCCTGGTCGAAGAGCGCAACCACATCGCGCACGGCCCCGCGCTGTCCAAGGCCGCCACCGAGGAGAAGGTTCGACAGCTCGAAGAGGACAACCGCACGCTGCTCGCCAGCCTGCGGTGGCTGGCTGGCTACCGCCTGATGAGGGTGCTCACGGCCAAGCCGATGCGTCGTGGCGGCTTCCAAGGCAAGGTCCAGATCTACGCTGGCTGCGAGGTCCAGCCCGAGCCAGTGCGGGCGCGGTGGGACTGCGTGCTGCTCCCCGAGTCCCTGTACCTGGTGAACCCCGCGGGAGACGCGGTGCTCGAGATCAGCCCCTTCCTGCAAGTGCGGACCGACCAGGGCACCCGCCGCGATGAGCTCTTCGGCATGCAGGAGTTGCGTCGAGGGGTGCGGCTGGCGCTGGTCAACGACGCCACGGGACAGCGCTATGTGGGCGGGGTGCTCAGCGACGACGGCGAACTCCCCTTCGACCGATGGGTTGCGTCGGAAGGCTCCCAGCAGCTGCACCAGTTCAATCGGGACGGCTCGGGCGCCCTCGCAGCGCCGGACCTGTGGTGCGAGGGATGCGTCGATGAGCTGCTGGATGATCGCTTCGAGCTGCTCGAGCCCCTCGGCGAAGGGGGCATGGCCAAGGTCTTCCGGGTGCACGACCGCTGGTTTGACGAGGAGGTCGCCCTGAAGGTCATGCACCGCCAGCACTGCGATGAGCCCTCGTTCGTGACCCGCTTCCAGCGCGAGGCCCGGCTTCAGCGCAACCTCGATCACCCGCGCCTGCTGGGGCTGCTCGACAGCGGCCGCCTGCAAGACGGGCGCCTGTACATCAAGATGCCGGTCATGCCCGGTGGCGCGCTGCGGCAGCACATCACCCCCGGTGGGATTCCCCACGAGCCCGTGCGGCGCTGGGCGGGCCAGGCCCTCGAGGCGCTGGCTCACCTGCACAGCCTGGGACTGGTGCACCGGGACATCAAGCCCTCGAACTTCTTGCTTGATGGCTCTGGGGATCTCCGCCTCGCCGACTTCGGGATCGCCCTGCAACCGGACGAGGCGCGGCTGACCCGCACCACCGAGCGCGTCGGCTCCCTGGCCTACGCGGCGCCAGAGCTGCGCCAGGGCACAACGCTGACCGCCGCGGCGGACATGTACGGGCTGGGCCTGGTGCTCCACGCCCTGCTGACCGGCACCGAGGCCCCCCTACAACCTGGAGAGGGGGTGGCGGGGGAGCTGGGCGCGCTGGTGCGCGAGCTCGGGCGGCACGATCCGGACGCCCGCCCCACCGCAGCCCAAGCCCTCACCCGCCTCACCGCACCGCCAGCCCCACCGCCGCCACCGGCACTCCCACCCGAGCCAGACCAGACGGTCCTCCGCTTCCACTACGCCGGGCCCGAGCGCAGGCAGCAGGGTGACCTCGAGGAGATCGCCGGCTGGGTCCTGGCCGCCCCAGCGGCGCGCCACCTCGTCTGGGCCTCGGGCATGGAGTTGTGGATGCCTTGGTCGGAGGTCCACGCACTGCGGGACCTCATCGAGCCCAAGCTTCCAGGACCACCGATAGTCCCTCCAGCGGCCACTCCCCCGTCCGCACTAGTGCCCGTCACCGTGACCATGGACGTTCCCGAGCCTGTGACTGTAACCGTCACCGAGACCGTACCCGTCACCGAGGCCATACCCGTCACCGTGACCATGACCGAGCCCGAACTCGAGCCCGTACTTGTGACAGTGACGGAGGCCGAACCCGTACCCGTGATGGTTACCGAAACCGAACCGGCGCCTGTGACCGTGACCGTCGAGCAAACGCGGGCCAGCATCTTCGAAGAGAACCTCGCCGCCATCAAGCGGGCCTACCCCGCCTGTGACCTGACGGAACCCGCGGTCGTCGCCGAGCTCGAGACGATGCTGCGCGAAGGTCGCTTCCAGGCCATCTCCGACCAGGGAGGCCGCATCCTGGTGGGCCTGGCGGAGGTGCCGCCAGACACGCTGTCACGGATCTCGGAGCGGGTGCCCCGCCTGATGTACGAGATCATCCAGACCGCCGAGGAAGCGCAGCGCGTGATGGACGTCGCCTGGACCCAGTGGCTCCACATGCTCCGGCATGCCCGGGGGTTGTGCAAGGACATCCACCTCGCCCCGGACATACCCACGGGTAAGCTGCGCGCCGCCCGCGAGGCCTGCCGCCTCGCCCCCTACGTCAGCGTCCACATCCTGGTGGACGCGACCGTCTTCGGCTCGGGCAAGAACGCGCTGCTGATCTGTGACACAGGCGTTTACATGCACAACAACTACCCCGTGGGCAGCCTCGACCGAACCCTCGCCCCCGGAGCGTACGCCGTGCCCTTCGTCGACTTCGCGGACGCCACCTTCGAGGGCGACGGCGAACACGACACCATGATCGGCCCGAAGGCCGGCTTCCACGACTCCGGCAGCACGGTCATCCAGGAGGAGGTCATCGCGCTGCTCGAGGGAGCCAGGCTCCGGGTGCGCGAGTGTCTCTATGGTCCTCGACAGCCCTGAACCGGGGCCCAGGCCACCACCGTCGATCCTCACCCCGTGCAGCATCCAAGTAGAGATCGCTGGCATCACCTGTGAGCTGTCGGGCGCCTGGATGATGCAGGTAGCGAGGAACCCCACCGACGTGGAGGATGGGTTCCGGTTGGGATGCGTCACCTGGTGTTGGAATCGTGCCGCTGGGTGCGGGTCACCTCCGCTGTCTTGGCTCCCCGTGGTAGACTCCCCCCTCGCAGACGAGGGGCGTCACCATGCATTCCGACTGGACCGGGTCATCTTCTTCGGACGTAGTGCTGCGTTGCTACGCACCGCCGCTTCTGTCCGAGCCCTACCGCCACGTGGTCTCCGGATGGGGCACCGCGCGGGACAAGCTCTCGCGGCGCCTGGGCTTCGTCGAGACCCTGCTGCGCTACCTGGTGGCCATCTACAGCGCCGAATTGGAAGAGCCCAAGGTCGGGCCCTACCGCATCCTGCTCGAGCGGCTGGAGAAGCCCTCGCTGGGCATGTGGTGGAACGCTGCGGAGGGGCTGGCCCGGGCGGTGGCCGTCAAAAAGGACGCGGTCGCCCCGGAGTTGGCCGGCATCCTGGTGGACACATTCGGTGGAACCAAGCCCAGCCCCACGCCAGTGGCCCGAAAGCTCAAGCAGCTCATCGAGCTACGCAACCTCGCCGCCCACCTCGAGGGCGCCACCATGCCCTCCGAGGAACAAGCCATCGAGCTCCTGGCCGAGATTCGTGGCCCGCTGCGCACGGTGTTGCATGGGCTGTCGCCGCTGCGCTGCTTCCCTCTGCTCTGCGTAGAGGACATCCGGCCCCCGGCGTGGACCAAGGTCCTGCGCTTCTCACCGTCTGGCGTCGACTGCTTCGAGGTGCCAGCCATCCAGCTGCTACTCGACAAGCGGCAGGTATTCCTCGCTTCGATGAACGGTGACGTGCTCTGCCTCGACCCTTGGTTGAGGCTGGAAGAACGGGTGGGCAGTTGCCGCGCTGTGCTGCGGAACCCTCGGCACAAGGATGACATGAAGGCGCTCAAGGCCAAGCTCCCCCGGTCGGGTGGCGTTGTCCGTGGCGTCTACTCCCCTACCACCTGCGAGAAGCTCATCGGGGCGTCCCCCAGTGCGGGCACGCCAGAGATCCCTGGCTACTCCATCGATGGCTTGTTGGGCCGTGGCGGCGCGGGGAGCGTCTGGATGGGACGGCCAGACCAGCACACCAGCACGGAGCGGGTGGCCATCAAGGTGCTACACCGCGCCAATGTCGCCGATGCCCAGTCTCGCGAGCGCTTGAAGCGGGAGTATGGCTTCCTGGCAAACCGCCCCCACCCGGCGGTGGTCGGTGCGCGGGACTTCGGCGAGAGCCCCAGCGACGGGCCTTTCCTGGTGATGGAGTACATCCAGGGCATGGACCTCGAGTCCAAGCTGCAGGTGGCACCCTTCGAACCGGACGAGGCTTCTCGCGTCGTGACTGAAGTGCTGGACGCGTTGGCGGGCGCCCACGCCCATGGCGACGTTCACCGGGACCTCAAGCCAGCCAACCTGATCCTCGATCCCCGCGGGAATGTACGCGTCATCGACTTCGGCATCGCGGCTGTGGCGGGCGCCACCCGTCTCACGCAGACGCTGCACGCGGTGGGCACCAGAGACTACATGGCGCCCGAGCAGCTCTCTGGTGGGACCGTGGATGCCCGCACGGACATCTATGCCTTGGGTCGCACCCTCGAAGACTTGGTGAAGGGTTCGGGTGGTGCCGGTTCACTTCCTCCAGGCCTGGTCGCTGTCGTGCGGCGTGCCACCCAGGCACTGCCGGAGGATCGGTTTCAGAATGCCCAGGAGATGAAGGCTGCGCTCGAGCAGCGCCACCGAGAGCAGTGGGGCGGGGCGCCGGTGATGGAGCGTGATCGGCTCAACGACAGCTTCGCAGTGAGGCAGGCTCGTGAGCCCCTGGGGGAGCAGGCTTGGCTGTTCGAGGGCGTCCGCTTGGCCACGGCCGAGCCTGTCGGCTTGCTGGTGGCGGCCGGAAGCGCGGCAGCGATGCTCTTCGCCGCCCACGCCGAGGCAACCAAGGATCGGCGTCATGAGCTGGACTACGTAGGCCTCTTTCAGACCGCCGAGGCCGGCGGCAACCGCTACCCGTTCCTGGTGTTCGACGGGATTTCGGAGCTCGACAGGCGCGTCGAGGCGGTGCTGGGTGAGGCGCGCTTTTGCATGCTCACTGGGCGGGCCCGCAGGGTGCTGCCCGCTCCCCCACCCGTGGCTCCTGCCCCACCGCCCCCCGTGCCAGAGGAACCCCCTGTCGCCGTGGCACCTCCCCCCCAGGCGCCCCCCCCCGAGGCCCTGCCGGTTGTGGATGCCAAGAAGGCGGGCAAGAAGGTCAACGTGGCTCCCACCGCAGCGATCCTGGGTGTGCTCGCGGGCGGTGCTGTGGCGGGCCTGGCTGGGGCCATCGGCGGCGCTGTCGTGGGTGGCCAGATCGCCAAGAGTCGCAAGAAGGCTGCCAAGGTGCGGAAGGCGGCTGCTAGAAAGAAGCCCCCACGCAGGACATGACACGCATCGGTGGCATGTGGCGCCCGCTCAGCTCGGCTGCACGCTTGCGACGGGAAGGGTGGAGGGTGCACACAGCGTTTCGGCCAGGCGCATTGCCACGCGTTCGAGGGGCTCACTGTTGTCCACCTCCACTCGCCTGGGCATGAGCGTGCGGTAGGCGGACATCACGTGGTCCGCGAAAGCCGGCTGCAAGGTCTCCCGGTCTTCTGGGCCCAGCCCACGGGCAGCCAGCCGCGCGCGGCGGAGGGACTCGGGGATGGTCACCAGCAGCTCGATGTCTGGCCTGGGTGCGGCCCGCATCAGCCAGTTCAGCTCGAGTTCGATGCCCCTTGCCCAGGCGTAGGCCACCGTGGAGGCCAGGTAGCGGTCCATCACCACCGGGACACCGCGCTGGGTGAGGGCTCGGGCTTGGTGACCCCTGGCGATCACGGTGGCACCGTAGAAGGCCACCAGGGCGGCGGGGTCGCGCTCGAGACCGTCCATGATCTGACCTCGGATGGGCTCGAGCTGCTCCCCGGGCGTCGCGAGTAGGCGGGCGTTCAGCTGGGTCGCCAGCGCTGCAGCGAGGCTGGACTTCCCGGTGCCATCCAGGCCCTCGAGGATGATCCAGGCTGCACTCATGCCGCCCTCCGGATGATGAGCTTCCGCTCCAGTGCGGCGAGGCTGGTGGGGTGGTGGCCCTTGGTCGTGGCCAGGGCCTGGGCCAGCGCGTGCATTCGCTGCCAGTCCTGCTCGTCGAAGCTGTGGCTGCGGACGACCCTGGGGATGGGGGCGCCGTCTTCCTCGAGGCCCCACCGCTCGCGCTTGCGGTCCAGGCCTGTGCCGCGCAGCAGCATCAGGGGGTACGCCTTGATCACAGGGACGCGACGCTCGAGTAGCCAGGCCAACGTGGCACGGAAGCTTTCCGGGGTCTGCTCGGGCAAGCCGTAGATCAGGGAGACCTCGCAGGCGATGCCACGGGCCTGGAGCTCGGCGAGCACGGAGCTGGCGTGGTCCAGGTCGTTGCGCCGCCCGATGGCGGCTTGCTCGGCGGGGTGGATGGTCTGCAGGCCCAGCTCGAGACAGGTGTCCAGGCGCTGGCAAGCGTCGAGCAGGGGGGCTCGGATCAGGTCGAAGTGGGCCTGTAGCTCGAGCCGCCCCCTGAACCCCAGCTGGGAAAAGCGGTCCAGCACGGACACGCTGCGCTTGCTGCTGCTGAAGACGGGGTCGAGCACGGCGATCTCCTGAGCACCTTGGCGAACCAGGAGTTCCTGCTCGGCGATGAGGCGGTTCTCGTCGGCGTGTTGGCATGCGGGCCGCGAGCCGGGGTCGCGGTGCTGGCAGAAGGCGCAGCGGAAGGGGCAGCCGCGTTGGGTCTCCCAGCGGGCGAAGCCGCTGGCAGGTACCGAGCAGGTGCCCGTCAGCCAAGGGGAAGGCTGGGCGCGGAGCCTCACGCGGGCGTTTTCCTCGCGGTCGAGCCGCCCCGCGAAGTGGACCCCGGGGATCGCCGTCGAGGAGTTGCTGGTCGCAAGTGCGGCCAGGGCGTCCTCCCCAGCCCCACGTACGAAGGCATCGGCTTCGGGGTAGAGCGTCTCCAAGCCCGGCCCGGCGTAGCTGATCTGCGGCCCGCCCAGCACGATGCGTCCATGGAATCCACCTTGGCGGATGAGGGGGAGCAGCCGTTGCACCACCGCCTCGTTCCAGACGTAGGCACCCACGGCCAGATCCACCTCGGCAGCGGGGCGGGCCAGGGCGTGCTCGAGGATCTGCTTGGCCACGAACTCAGGCTGACCGCCTGGGCTGTTCACGTCGAAGGCCCCGTGGATCAGCTCGACGCCGGGGGTGGTGGCCAGCCGAGCAGCGAGAGAGGCGTGGCCCAGGGGAAGGCGTGGGTCCTTGGGGCGGTGCCAGTCGAGGGCGATGAGGATGACCCGCCGTCCGGCATGGTTACCGGGCTTCGTGGCTGGGGTCAGTGTTCCGCGATGCGTGGCCATCGTTCACCTCTGATGGGGGAACGATGGAGGGAGCGTTTAACGGACACTTCCTGGTTTGTTTGTAAGCACCCGCTGCTACCCAGCCGCCGGCCCTCATCCCCCATGTGATGGGGGTGCATGGACTCTCCCCAGTCAGGCTTCGTCGGTGTCGACTTCCTCCGCCTTTTTCTCGTTCATCG
>Ga0307987_1000325_pt1 | contig 28483 bp, 19 predicted proteins | sample EllFjometagen181_FD_203157 | JGI IMG/M metagenome (GOLD analysis project Ga0307987, IMG submission 203157) | Marine microbial communities from Ellis Fjord, Antarctic Ocean - #181 | ecosystem: Environmental > Aquatic > Marine > Unclassified | place: Southern Ocean | collected 2014-10-08 | reverse complement strand
GGGGGGGGGGGCGGCATGATATCATTTTCAATATTCATTGTGTCTGCCAGGACATGTGGGTTATACAAAAACGTATCATCTATTTTCAGGCAATACATGGCTGAAAAGGACGGATAATATGATTGAAAAAATAATTGAATGGTCGTTGAATAATCGGTTCATGGTGATTCTTGTCACCCTGTTTGCCATCCTGGGGGGCATATTTGCCATGGTCAATATGCCGGTGGATGCCATCCCCGATCTGTCCGATGTCCAGGTGATTGTCTACACGGAATATTCCGGCCAGGCCCCCCAGGTGGTGGAGGATCAGGTAACCTATCCCTTGACCACTGCCATGTTAAGTGTGCCCTTTGCCAAGGTGGTGCGGGGATACTCCTTTTTTGGATACTCTTTTGTTTATATTATTTTTGAAGACGGCACCGACCTTTATTGGGCAAGATCCCGGGTGCTGGAGTATCTTAATTTTGTCTCCGGTCGCCTGCCTGCCGGGGTCACCCCCAGCCTGGGACCCGATGCCACCGGTGTGGGGTGGGTCTATGAGTATGTGTTAAAGGATACCAGCGGCAAGTATGATCTCCAGCAGATGAGAAGCTTCCAGGACTGGTATCTCAGATATGAACTCACTGCGGTTCCCGGTGTGGCCGAGGTGGCCAGCATCGGTGGGTATGTCAAGCAGTACCAGATTGAGGTGGATCCCAATAAGTTGCTGGCCTACAATCTTCCCATCGGTAAGGTGAAAAAGGCCATACAGCGTTCCAACAACGATGTGGGTGGAAAACTTCTGGAGATGGGAGAGACTGAATTCATGGTCCGGGGCCTTGGCTACATTACCTCTATAGAGGATATTGAAAGTATTGCCGTGGGAGTGGATGGATATGGCACCCCCATCCTCATCAAGAACATTGCCAATGTTCACATTGGGCCTGAACTTCGCCGGGGTATTCTGGAGTGGAACGGGGAAGGGGAGGTGGTGGGAGGCATTGTGGTGATGCGCTATGGTGCCAACGCCCTTGATGTCATTGACCGGGTAAAGGCAAAACTCAAAGACCTTGAAAAGGGACTGCCCGAAGGTATTGTCATAGAAGCCGGGTATGACAGGTCAGGTCTTATCCACAGGGCCATTGCGACATTGAAGACCAAGCTCATGGAAGAGATGCTGGTGGTGGCCCTGATCTGTATTATATTTCTCATGCATTTCAGGTCGGCATTTGTGGCCATCTTTACCCTACCTGTGGGAATCCTCATCTCTTTTTTAATTATTTATCCCCTGGGTATCAATGCCAATATCATGAGTCTTGGCGGTATTGCCATTGCCATCGGCGTGATGGTGGATGCCTCGGTGGTGATGGTGGAAAATGCCCATAAACATCTGGAGCGGGACACAGGTAGCAAATCCCACACCCAAATCATCATGGAAGCCTCCAAAGAGGTGGGGCCCGCCTTGTTCTATAGCCTTTTGATTATCACGGTGTCTTTTTTACCGGTGTTTACACTGACAGAGCAATCTGGTCGCATGTTCAAACCCCTGGCCTATACTAAAACCTTTGCCATGGCCGCATCGTCGGTGCTGGCTGTGACGGTGATTCCGGTACTCATGACTTTTTTTGTGGTGGAAAGACCCGTGCCTGCCACCCTTGCACCTGTAAAAAAACGGTTGCTTTATTATGTCCTTCCGTTGGTCCCGATGGTGGGGGTGCTTGTGGCTGGAGTCGCCGGTGTGAGTCTGCCGGATTGGAGCCTTGCCGTGGCCCTGTTCCTTGGGATTTTTATTCTCATGTGTCTGGTACCCCAGCGGATTTTTCCCGAAGCCCAGAATCCCATCAGTCGTTTTTTTGTAAAACTGTATCTGCCCATCATTCACTGGGTGTTAAATTGGAAAAAAATAACCACATTGATGGCAGTAATTATTGTTGTGTTGACCTGGTATCCCTTTTCCCGGTTGGGCAGTGAGTTCATGCCCCCCCTGGATGAGGGGGATCTGTTGTACATGCCCACCACTCTGCCGGGGATCTCTATCACTAAGGCAAAGGAATTGCTTCAGCAGACGGATAAGATTATTCAACGATTTCCGGAAGTGCACCATACATTGGGGAAAATCGGCAGGGCAGAGACTCCCACGGACCCGGCCCCCTTGAGTATGATTGAAACCACCATCACCCTGCGGCCCCGGGTGGAATATGAGCGGTTTTTTGTGGAACGATTTTTTTCCCCATGGCCCCCATGGCTGAAAATGCCCCTTACCTGGATCTGGCCCGAAGAGAAAAAAGGAAAAATTCTCCATGAATGGCGAAAAAAAGAGGTGGAACGATTTTTCTCCCATTGGCCGGAATGGATGCAGGTGCCCCTTGGAATGGTGTGGCCATTGGAACGGTACATCACGATTGATGAGCTGGCAGCGGATCTGGATCGGGCCATCCAATTCCCAGGCTTGACCAACGCCTGGACCATGCCCATTAAAACCCGCATTGACATGCTGTCAACGGGCATCAAAACCCCGGTGGGCATTAAACTCATGGGGCCGGATCTTGCGGTGTTGAGCGATTTGGGTGCCAGGATCGAGGCTGTGGTCCGGGATATCCCCGGTACCTTATCGGCCTTTTCCGAACGGGTCACCGGGGGCAATTATCTGGATTTTGAGATTCAACGGGACCAGATTGCCCGGTACGGACTCACCGTAGGAGATGTCCAGGCGGTAATCATGACTGCCATTGGTGGTATGAACGTCACCTACACCGTGGAAGGGTTGGAGCGGTACCCCGTGAATTTGCGGTACAAAAGGGAACTTCGTGATGACCTGGACCAGCTTCGGCGGGTGTTGGTGCCTACTCCCACCGGGGCTCAGGTGCCTTTGGCCCAGTTGGCAGATATTGTCATACACAAGGGACCCGCCGGTATCAAGAGTGAAAATTCCAGAAGAACCGCTTGGATTTACGTGGATATCCGGGGGGTAGATCTGGGGTCCTATGTGAAAAATGCCAAAATAGTGGTGGATCAAAACATTGATATTCCGCCGGGGTACTCTATGGTGTGGTCCGGCCAGTACGAGTACATGGAAAAGGCCCAAAAAACTTTGAATATTATTGTACCTGCTACCTTGGTCATTATTTTTATTCTTCTGTATCTCCATTTTAAAAGCATTGTGGAGGCCACCATTGTCATGGGAACCCTTCCCTTTGCCATGGTGGGAGGGATTTGGCTCATCTATCTTCTGGACTACAATGTGTCTGTGGCCGTGGTAGTGGGATTCATTGCCCTTGCAGGGCTTGCCGCTGAAACCGGGGTGGTGATGCTTGTGTATCTGGATGAGGTGTTCCATCGGCGGCGGCTGGCCGGGGCCATGTGCACCCAAAAAGACCTGGCCAGTGCCATCATTGAAGGCGCAGTGGAGCGGGTTCGGCCCAAGATCATGACCGTGGCCACCACCCTGATTGGTCTGTTACCGGTGATGTGGGGAAATGCCACCGGAGCCCAGGTGATGAAACGCATTGCCGCACCCATGGTGGGTGGATTGATATCTTCCACCATATTAACGTTGATTATCATCCCGGCAGTCTATTTCATGTGGAAACAATGGGAGGTGAAGGACAGCTAACAACAGGCATGGCAGGCCAATATGCCATTCAGGCTTTATATCAAAGTCCCGACAAACGAAGGTGCAATACAAGGTTTAAGAACGTAGGGGCAGAATCTATTTCTGCCCTATGTTGTGGCAAATCAAGAGGGACTTTTAATCTTCGTTGTGGGTGAACCAAGGTCAAAACATGGTCCGCCCGTGGCGGTTATAAAAAACATTAATTCAAAGGAGATCGAATATGAAAAAAATAATGATCATCATAGCATGTTATCTTTTTGGAGCACTGGCATTTGTCCCCTTTACTCTGGCTGCGTCATCGTCCCATTCCGGGCATAGCATGGATACTGTAAATACAGAGGCGATTGAAGGTAAAACCATGGACGCCCATGCAGGTCATGATATGACCTCAAAAGATGGGCAAACATCCCATGGGGAAGAGACCATTCATTCATCCATGGTGGAGGGGTATCATCTCACCTACAAGCTGATAGATATGGCTGCTAAAATGAAGGGCATGAAGGATATGCCGGAGATGAAAGCCACCCATCATTTGATGTTGTTTGTTAAATCCCATGGGGGAGAAGCCATGAAGACGGCAACTGTGGGGTTCCTCATTGAAAATCCAGATGGAACCCTGCAAAAAAAGATGAGCATGGCCATGGCGGGTGGCTATGGTGCCGACGTGGAATTGCGTCAAGCTGGCACCTATACCATTAAGATAAAAGCCCTTGTGGGAGAATATAAAATTGTGGATCAGTTTAAGTATACAATTAAAGCCCATTGATTTTTCGGGATTTTTATAAAAAAATCCCGGTAAACCAAGAGAGAATTTTAATTTTCGTTGTGGGCAGATCGGGTCCAGAATATGGTCTGCCCATAGCCGTTTTTATATAAAACGTCATCCAACGCTCTGTCATCATGAGAGTTTCAACTCTCGTGATGACAGATAACTACTGCCATTTATACTATGTTAATTTTGGCATCCTTCAAAAGTACTTTACACTTTCTTAGGGCATTCCCCATTTGCAGTGGCTTTTTCCTAAAAGAGTGTAAAGTTCTTTTGAGATCATATGAAGGATGCCTCAATTTTATTTAAATTGTTATAACGGGCATGTCCTGCCGGACAGAATGAATATTGAAAAGGATATCATGCCGCCCCCCCCCCGACGGGCAATGGGCCCGGCCCGGAACCGTAGACGGCCCAATTGGCCGGTTCCTATTGCCCATCGGGGGGGGCTCTGCTGAGGTTGCCCGGAAGTTTTGTTTTCTAATAAACAGTTAGAGTTTCGGCGTTCATGTGGCCGAATATTTATGTCACATAAAACGCATCTTCATATAACAGGCACCGTTAGAGGTGCCTTTTTCCAAGGGATGATCTGTTTTTTGAAATAATTTTATCATGGACTGATTTTCTGGTAACACCTCTGCGGTAAACCCTTCAAGACCCCGAGCCTGGGCCAGTTTAATCAGAAGATGGAGTAAGTATGTACCCAGGCCAATCCCTTGGTATGCCTCATCAATGAGAAAGGCCACCTCGCCATAGTTGGTCTCTTCATCCCTTGCAAAGCGGGCCTCGGCAATGATCTTCTCACTATCATTTTTTCCTACCAGCCCCACAATGGACATCTCCTGACTGTAATCCACATTGACATATTCCTGCATTTGATCATGGTTCATGGTCTGTACCAGATAAAAAAAACGATAAAAAATCATCTGGCCTGAAAATCGATAGAAAAATTTTCGCATTCCCTCTTCATCCGAAGGTTTGATGGCCCTGAATTTCACACCAACACCTCCTTTAAATTCAGAGGTGGTGGAGATGTGGGAGGGGTATAGATGGGCAGATTCTTTGATAAAAATTTGATTGGGATAGATGATCTTCTTTTTCTTTGCCTGTTCAATGAGGTGCTCCCGATCGTCGGGGTGGGCAATCTCGATTATAGCCTGGGCCCTTTCCCTCAGGGTTCGCCATTTGAGGTTGGCCACACCGTATTCCGTGACAATCATATGGACTGACTCGCGGAGTCTGAGCTGGTTGGGATAATCCATCAACGAGACCATCACATTGGATTCTCCCTCGCTGTTACGACTGGGAAGCCCGATGATGGTGCACCCGTCCTTTGAGGCTTCAGCCCCTGTGAGAAAATCCACGGCTTCACCGGGCCCGGTTATCACCTCCCCTTTCAGGGGGAAGGAGACGCCCCCCAGAAGATCCACCTTGCTTGCCTCGTACATGGCGGTGAACTGGGGATTTTCTGCAATGAGCTGGGGGTTACAGACATAGTCCGTTCCCTGGAAGTCCACCAGGGGGTTGCGATCCAGCCATTTTAAAAGTTCCATGGAACCCAGGGCATAGGAGGTCAGGGATTTACCCCGGAAAGGGGATTTCCGGTAATTGGTCACGGCACCACTTTTAACCAGATCTGCCATGGCATCGGTGAAATATAGAGAGTGTATTCCCAGATCTTTCATATGGGTAAGATGGGGAACCAAGGCTTCAAAAAGGGGGCTGTGGGAGAAACTCAGGCAATCTCCATCCCTGATAATGGAGGCAACGTTGGCGGCCACTTGGTCCATTATCTCTGTGACTTCAAACCGTTCATAGAGCACTGGTGCCCGGGTGGAATGCACCAGAAGGTCAAAATCTTTTACCGGTACAAAAGTATCACCAAAGGTAAACGGCACCTCTTCATTGATTTCACCCACCACGATTTTTGCCTGTTCCATCACCTCCCTTGCCACATCCACGGCAGGACCCAGGCTGCAATATCCCGCTTCATTGGGGGGGGTAATCTGGATAAAGGCCACATCAATGGGAATTTTACCTGATTTTAAAATTTTGGGTATTTTGGATGCATAGGCAGGTATTAAATCTATCTGGCCAGAGGAGATGGTATCAGAGGAGATAAATCCTGAAAAAAAGGTTTTCAATCGATAGTTTTGGGCATGGATCTTGTCAATGGAAAGGATGACATCGCCCTGTACGGCGAGCTGAATCAATTCAATATCCCGGATATTGTGCTCATCGGCATCCAGCAGAATTTTCATCAGGGTCCTGGGGGCTGCGGGGCCGGTTCCAATGAAAATGGTCATGCCGGGTTTGATCATAGAAAAGACAGTTTCCGGAGAAACCAGGTGTGATTCCCAGTTGTTCCGGTTAATGGTTGGCATTTCTAACTCCTTGTGATGGCTTTTCTGGGAAAGATCCCCAAGGTGCTTTGGATTTTTATTTTTAAATATTCCTGTTTCTATCAGTATTTTGCGTCATGGGCAAGTGATGCAATTTCCCGGGACCTTTTTTGGAGGAGGATCTTGTAAAATATACAAGTATGCCCGGGAAGTGTAAGTTTCTCTTGGAGGATGGTGGTAATTTAATATCTCCTTTGCTGGATAGATATGATATAAAACATTGAAATATTTATGCCTGATTTTGAATTCCGGGGGTTTTTTCGCAATCCAGGAGTCAGGTGTTTGAAAGCAGAATTGAAAGGAAAAAGATGATAAAGATGTTTAGATCCTGGTTTGACAGGTATTTTTCAGATCCCCAGATCATTATTTTGGGAGTTATGCTGCTGGTGGGGTTTTCAACGGTTTTTTTTCTGGGAGGTATGCTGATGCCTGTTTTCATAGGGGTTATCATTGCTTATCTGCTGGAGGGGATTGTCCAGCGGCTCCAGTATTTTAAAGTTCCCAGAAAAGCAGGCATCCTCATAGTTTTTATTCTTTTTATCACCTGTTTCATAATTACGGTGGTGGGGCTTTTCCCCCTTTTATCCCATCAGGTGGTGCAGTTTGTCCAAGAATTACCCTCCATGTTGAGCAAGGGACAAAAGGGGCTCCAAGCGCTGCTGGAAAAATATCCAGACCTCATCAGCCGGGCACAGATTGATGAGTTGATGACCTCCATTGCTTCGGAAATCTATAATCAGGTGCAACAGATTCTCTCCTTTTCCCTGGCATCGGTGAAAAACGTTATTGTGATTATTGTTTATCTGGTGCTGGTTCCCCTGCTGATCTTTTTTTTCTTAAAGGATAAAGAAATTATTCTGGGCTGGTTGAAAAGTTTTCTGCCGGACAATCGGGATCTTTCCAAACAGGTGTGGCACGAGGTGAATCTTGAAATAACCAATTATATCCGAGGAAAGATTTGGGAAATCCTCATTGTTTGGGCTGTTAGCTATATAACCTTTATCTCTTTTCAGTTAAAATTTTCGCTGTTACTTTCCCTTTTTGTGGGGCTTTCCGTGCTGATTCCTTATATTGGTGCCGCCGTTATTTTTCTGCCCGTTGCCCTGGTGGCCTTTTTTCAGTGGGGATTTGTTCCTAAAACCGCCTGGTTGATGCTTTCCTACGGAATTGTCCAAGCCCTTGACGGTAATCTTCTGGTACCCTTGCTTCTTTCTGGTGTGGTGAGTCTCCATCCTGTGGGAATTATTGTCGCGGTATTGGTTTTTGGCGGATTGTGGGGTGCATGGGGGCTGTTTCTGGCCATTCCGCTTGCCACATTGGTGCATGCGGTTCTCAAAGCGTGGATAGTAAAGCAGGATACAACATCCCAAATCCTGGAAGATTTTTGAAACGTTTGCCCCAGGCCTTGGCTATCGGATTGAAAAGCTGGGCATCCATCTGCCTGTTGAATCGCCTGATTTGAGGCTCTTAACAGGGATCTGTAATTTGTAAAAAAGCAAACTTTATTTGCTTGTGAGGCCCACGGTGCCGTTCAGCACCGCGAGTATCAAAAAAATAAACAGGTTAGTAAATATTTTCAAACAGGATTTATTATGGCACTGAAACAGGCAGACTATGATCGGTTAGACCGCTTTCTTCATACCATTAAAGGGCGGACACACTCTTTTCTTGGTTATCCGGTATCCAAAGATTTTGATTATCAAGATCTTTTCGAATTTTTTAAATACCCGTTGAACAACCTGGGAGACCCCTTTACGCCCAGTACCTGGAAAGTAGACACAAGAGAGTTTGAAAGAGAAGTTATTTCGTTTATGGCGGGTCTTTTCAGAGCGGAAGATAATAACTTTTGGGGGTATGTCACCAATGGGGGCAGTGAAGGAAATCTTTACGGACTATACCTGGCCAGGGAATTATATCCTAAAGGCGTTGTGTATTATTCACAGGATACCCATTACAGCGTAAGTAAAAATTTACACCTGCTGAACATGCGACACATTATGATCCGTTCCCAGGCAAATGGCGAAATGGATTATGGGGATCTGCGGGAAACATTGAAAATTCATCGAGATAAACCGGCCATAATTTTTGCCAATATCGGAACAACCATGACCGAAGCCAAAGATGATTTGTTTAAAATAAAATCTATTCTGCAAGAGCTTGTCATCAGTGAACATTATATCCATTCGGATGCCGCTTTATGCGGTGGGCTTGCTCCTTTTATTGAACCCCGAGTTGCTTTTGACCTGGCAGATGGTGCTGACAGCATTTCAGTCAGTGGACACAAGTTCTTTGGCTCGCCCATACCATGTGGTATTATTATTGCCAAAAAGGATAATGTTTCACGAATCGCCCGATCCATTGCTTATATCGGGTCCCTGGATACTACCATTACCGGATCAAGAAACGGTTTGACCCCCTTGTTCCTCTGGTACACGATAAAAAAACTTGGCATGACTGGTTTGAAGAAAAGAGTATCGCACTCCCTTGAAATTGCAGAATACACGGAAAAACGATTGATAGATGCTGGAATCGATGCGTGGAGGAATGAAAATGCCATCACCGTTGTTTTCCCCCAGGTTGCTGCTGTTATTCGTGAAAAATGGCAGCTGGCAACGGCTGATGGGAAAACACACCTGATCTGTATGCCCAATGTACACAAAGATCAAATAGATGAATTTCTTAACGATATTAATGACAGCCAATAACGAATACAGGTATAATATGAAAGATATAATGATAATTAGTATAGATCGAAAGGGCTTGATGGCGGAAATCTCAGAGGTGCTGGGTCTCCATAAGATCAATATCAACTCCATCAATGCCCGATCTGAACAAGGAATAGCCGAAATAAAGCTCTCCACCTCAGATAATGACCGGTCTTTATCCGTACTCAACGAAGCAGGAATTAAAGCCGTCTCGGATGATAATATTCTTGTCAGAGTTGATGATGCTCCTGGTACACTGGGACGGATTTCACGAACCTTGAGTGAAAGTAACATCGACATTCGGGGCATTTCCATGTTAGAGCAAAATCAGGGATTTAACATTGTTTCCATCATCACGGATAATGATGCAAAGACACGACAGGTTTTAAAGGATGTTCTGGTAGAATGATTTTGCATCCTTCAAAATTACTTTACACTTTTTTTGATCATTAGCCATTTGTAGGGGCTTTTCCCAAAAGACTGTAAAGTTTTTTTGAGGTCATATGAAGGATGCCCGGAAAACCACTTAATTTCTTGATGTAGGATGATAAAGGATACGAAACCGACAGAAAACAGAATGAATAAACTGACAGTCTCGAAGGCAAGCAAATGACCACCACAAAAGAACAACAAATTGAACAAAACCTGATCAACAATTTGGTCGATCTCAAATACATCTACCGTGAAGATATCCGTGACCGTGATGCACTGGAAAGGAATTTTAGAGAAAAATTTGAAGCTCTCAACAAAGTTAAGCTGACGGATTCTGAGTTTATTCGGCTACGGGATCAGATTGTCAGTTCTGATGTGTTTGCCGCCTCCAAAATTTTGCGCGAGCTGAACAGCTTTGAGCGTGAAGATGGTACACCGCTTCACTATACATTGGTTAATATCAAGGAATGGTGTAAAAACACTTTCGAGGTGATCAACCAGCTGAGGATCAACACACAAAACAGTCATCACCGTTATGACGTGATTCTGCTGATCAACGGGGTGCCGATTGTTCAGTTTGAACTCAAGGCCCTGGATGTCAGTCCCCGCCGCGCCATGCAGCAGATCGTTGATTATAAAAATGATCCCGGTAACGGCTATACAAACACGCTACTCTGCTTTTTACAACTTTTCGTGGTCAGTAATCAAGTCAACACCTGGTATTTTGCCAATAACCATAGCAGGCACTTTAGTTTTGATGCTGACGAACGATTCCTGCCTGTTTATCAATTTGCGGGGGAAGATAATCAAAAAATTGTCCATCTGGACGACTTCACAGAGCAATTTCTCCCCAAATGCACCTTGGCTGAAATGATCAGCCGTTATATGGTGCTGGTTGCCAGCGAACAAAAACTCATGATGATGCGCCCCTATCAAATATATGCGGTGCAGGCCATTGTGGAGTGTATCCACCAGAACCGGGGCAATGGCTATATCTGGCATACCACCGGCAGCGGCAAGACGCTGACATCCTTCAAGGCCTCGACCCTGCTCAAGGATAATCCGGATATTGAAAAATGCCTCTTTGTGGTGGACCGTAAAGACCTTGACCGGCAAACAAGAGAAGAATTCAACAGATTTCAGGAAGGGTGCGTCGAAGAAAACACCAACACCGAAACCCTGGTTCAGCGGCTGCTTTCCAATGACTATGCCGATAAAGTTATTGTTACCACCATCCAGAAGCTTGGCCTTGCCCTCAACGAAAATCATAAGCCCAGGAATAAAAGTAAAAACAGACAAAGCTACAAGGAGCGCCTGCAACCTCTAAGCAACAAGCGTGTGGTGTTTATTTTTGATGAATGCCACCGTTCCCAATTTGGCGAGAACCATAAGGCAATCAAGGAATTCTTCCCCAATGCCCAGCTATTCGGCTTCACCGGCACGCCGATCTTTGAGACCAACGCCAGCTATCAGCAGATTGAGGGGCAGGAAGCCTCATTCAAAACCACCGTGGATCTCTTCCAGAAACGGCTGCACGCCTACACCATCACCCACGCCATTGAAGATCGCAATGTACTGCGTTTCCATATCGACTATTTCAAGGGTGAGGGCAATGCAAAACCAAAGGCCGGCGACACCCTGTCCCAGCAGGCGGTGGTGGAAGCCATTCTTAAAAAACACCATGCCGCCACCGCAGGGCAAAAGTTCAATGCCATTCTCGCCACCACTTCAATCAATAATGCCATTGAGTATCATCGTCTGTTCAAGGAAATTCAGGCTGGACGACAAGTAGAAGATGACAACTTTTTGCCCCTGAACATTGCCTGCGTCTTTTCACCCCCGGCCGAAGGCAACAAGGATGTGCAGCAGCTACAGGAAGATCTGCCCCAGGAAAAGGCTGACAATGAAGAAGAGCCCAATAAAAAGAAAGAAGCACTCAAAGCAATCATAGCCGATTACAATGCAAGTTATAACACCAACCACCACATCAATAACTTCGATCTCTATTATCAGGATGTGCAAAAACGCATCAAGGATCAGCAATACCCAAACAGCGATCTGCCTCATTGCCAAAAGATAGATATCATGATTGTGGTGGATATGCTGCTCACCGGTTTTGATTCCAAATACTTGAATACTCTGTATGTGGATAAAAATCTGAAATACCACGGCTTGATTCAGGCTTTTTCACGCACTAATCGCGTGCTGAACGACACCAAGCCCTATGGCAATGTGCTCGAATTTCGGGGGCAGGACAGTGCCGTTGATGAAGCAATTGCCCTTTTCTCCGGCGAAGATGCGGAGCGTTCCAAAGAGATCTGGCTGGTGGATGCCGCACCCAAAGTCATCGACAAATTGAAAAAGGCAGTCAGCACCCTGAATACATTCATGCAATCCCAGGGCCTGGACTGCGCACCGGAACAGGTGGCCAACCTTAAAGGAGATGAAGCACGCGCCCAGTTTGTTAATTCATTCAAAGAAGTGCAACGCTTAAAAACACAGCTCGATCAATATACAGATCTGACTTCGGAAGATAGCATCAAAATCGAACAGGTCATACCCGAAGATCAATTGCAGGCCTTTCGCGGGGTATATCTTGATACCGCCCAGAAGCTAAAAGCCCAGCAGGAGAAGGGCGGAGACGATTCTAACCCCCTACAGCAGCTTGATTTTGAATTTATCCTCTTTGCCTCCGCCGTGATTGATTACGACTACATCATGGGGCTGATCTCCCGCTACAGTCAAGGCACACCCAAAAAACAGAAGATGACCCGCGAGCAACTCATCGGCCTGCTCTCCTCCACCGCCAATTTTATGGATGAGCGTGCAGAGATGATTGCCTATATCGATACTCTGAAGGTTGGCGAAGGGCTCAGTGAGAAAGCTATACGTGAGGGCTATGAAGCCTTTAAGGCTGAAAAATTTACCGGACAACTGGCGCAAACCGCCCAAAAGCACGGACTGGAAAGCCAGGCACTGGAAACTTTTGTGGACGGCATTATGGATCGCATGATTTTTGACGGTGAACAATTAAGCGATCTGCTCGCTCCCCAGGGTTTGGGCTGGAAAGAGCGCAGCAAAAAAGAACTGGCGCTGATGGATGATCTGATGCCGCTGCTTAAAAAACTCGCCCAGGGGCGTGATATCTCGGGATTGGCAGCCTATGAATGATAAAATTCAGCAAAACGGTTTACGTACGCAATATAGCCGGATACGTTATTCTAATAAATTTGCTGCTGGCATGTTTTACACAAAATCGGCGCTACTTTACCCAACGATTGCCAAGGAGGCATAACCGGATGTCAAATGACCTTATTTACATGATGACAGAGACCTTTCAAAATTTTGCCCTGATTCGTAGCAAAGGTGAACAGGCTCTATTTGGTAAAAGCACCAGAGCCGTAAAAGCACAATGGCGGGTTCCCAACAATCGCCCCTTGGTAGATTTTTCCCCCACCATTATTTTGAAGGCCAAAGGTTTTGCCGCCGAGATCACCATCCACAATGCCCGTGAACAAAACATGAGCAGTCAACCGCAAATATCACAAGAGCACGTCACCAATAATCAGGCGGTGCGACAAACTCTGCTCAATCGGGGTATCCGTCCGGAAAATATCCCACCTGTAGAGGGTGTTAAAAACGTTGAATATCGCTTGGTATCAGCAAAGAAAAAGGTGATCAAAAATCCAGCTAGGTTGGAGGATAAATGACACAAGAGAAAACAACACCTCACAATGTCCCCAAACTGCGCTTTCCTGAATTTCGGGACGCAGGGGCGTGGGAGAAGAAATTGTTAGGTCAAGTTGTCAAATTTTTGGATGGACAAAGAAAGCCCATAAAAGAATCCGATAGGGCTTCTATACAAGGGCAATATCCATACTATGGAGCCTCTGGAGTTATTGATTACATCAATGATTTTATATTTGATGAAACTTTAATTTTGCTTGGTGAGGATGGCGAAAATATCGTTTCAAGAAATTTGCCACTTGTTTTTAAAATTTCAGGAAAATGTTGGGTAAACAACCATGCTCATGTATTAAGGCCAAAGGAACTGCATTCTTTAGATTTTTTAGTTCAATATTTAGAAAGCCTTTCTTATATGAAGTACAACTCTAGCGGTGCTCAGCCAAAGTTAAATCAAGCAGTATGTAAAACAATACCGTTACTGCTCCCATCACCATCAGAACAACAGAAAATTGCCGACTGCCTTTCTTCCATCGACGAGCTGATCACCACCTATGCCCAAAAGTTCGACACCCTTAAGGCCCATAAAAAAGGACTGATTCAGCAGTTTTTTCCGGCGGAAGGCGAAATCATCCCCGAACTGCGTTTTCCTGACTTTCGGGATGCGGGGGCGTGGGAAGAAAAAAAATTAAAAGAAATTTCGGTAATAAATCAAGGTTTACAAATTCCAATTTCTAAAAGATTTACAGAAAAAGTTGAAAATAGCTATTTTTATATTACTAACGAATTTTTGAAAGAGAATTCAAATAAATTTTATTATATCAAAAATCCATCCGAGTCTGTTATTTGTGATGAAGTTGATATCTTAATGACTCGCACAGGTAATACCGGACAAGTTGTTACTAATGTAAGAGGTGTTTTTCATAATAATTTTTTTAAAATTAAATACACTAACGAAATTAATAAAGGCTTTTTCGTTTATTTTTTAAGGTCTGAAAATATACAAAACACAATATTAAAGCTCGCTGGATCTTCAACAATTCCAGATTTAAATCATAGTGACTTCTACAGAATAGAAATCAAACTACCGCCCCTTGCAGAACAACAAAAAATTGCTGATTGCCTGTCTTGCATTGACGAACTAATCGCGGCCCAGGCACAAAAAATCGACACCCTTAAAACTCATAAAAAAGGGCTGATGCAGCAACTCTTTCCAGCCCATCTGCAAGACATTTAAAAGGAAGTAACGAGTATGAGCTTGACAGATATTGCAAAACAAATAAATGAACTACAGAAAAATATTGTTCTAATTTATGCATTTAATGCAACAGGGAAATGAATAAGGTGCTGGACTTCGCCTGCGGTTCCGGCTCTTTGTTGCTCAATGTACGCAATCAACTGGGACAGCATGGCATTGGCAAAATATTCGGGCAGGAAAAAAATATCACCACCTACAACCTGGCGCGAATGAATATGCTGCTGCATGGGGTGAAGGATTCGGAGTTCAAGATTCATCATGGTGATTCACTACTCAACGACTGGGACATTCTGGCTGAAGAAAATCCCGCCCAAAAAAAACATTTTGATGCCGTGGTCGCCAACCCTCCTTTCAGCTACCGCTGGCAACCAAGTGATACACTGGGGGATAATTTTCGTTTTAAAAATTACGGGTTGGCTCCTAAATCTGCCGCTGACTTTGCTTTTTTACTGCACGGTTTTCACTTTCTCGCCAAAGAAGGTACCATGGCGATCATCCTGCCCCATGGCGTGCTGTTCCGTGGTGGTGCCGAGGCAAAAATTAGACGCAAACTTTTAAAAGATGGCAATATTGACACGGTTATTGGCCTGCCCACCAAGCTGTTTTTTTCCACTGGCATTCCGGTTTGCATTCTGGTGTTAAAAAAATGCAAAAGGCCTGACGATGTGCTGTTTATAAACGCCAGTGAGCACTTTGAGAAAAGCAAGCGTCAAAATATACTATTGCCGGAACATATAGAAAAAATTGTGGATACCTACCAACATCGCAAAGAGGAAAAACGCTATTCTCGTGGTGTTTCGATGAAAGAGATAGAAAAGAACGATTACAACCTGAATATATAACGCTATATCAGCACCGCCAAGCCAGAGAAAATAATTAAACTTGATGAAGTATATACGAAACTGGTTAATTTAGAGGAAGAGATAACAATGGCCGAGAATAAACATAATGAATATCTCAAAGAGCTTGGATTACCTTCATTGCCTTAATCTTAGAACACGTTTTTGTCAGAATTTTGATGTCACTTGACTATTCATTGTTAACCTCATAATTTGATCAGGGCTGTATAAAAAATATCAAATCTTGGGCAATCAAAAAAAATCGGAGGCATACTTGGATGAATGAACGGTTAGTCATATCAACAATTAATTTGAAAAAATTTAAAAATTTGAAATTTGCCCCGGATGGACTGAAACTAAACGATCTCAACATCCTGATAGGCCCAAACGGGTCGGGGAAAAGCAATCTATTAAGTATTATAAACTTTATAAGTCAGTCAACAATCCACGGTAAGGATCAATCTTCCGATCTTTCGGAGTTTGAGAGAGCCGTTATAGAACTGGGAGACAACATGATTATTGACGGCACCCTTGATCTCCCGGATATTCTCAGTATTGAGTGTGAGTTTGCCTGGCATCACAATCCAGAGACAGTGTATTCCCTTGTGCTTGACATATTGGTTAAAGGAAGAGCAGGTCTCTCACCTATCATTAAACGTGAAATTCTTTCCCAGCCTGATACGCATAAAGATAAAGAGCAACCTTTTTATTTTTACAAGGCACATGATTTGGAGAGCGGAAAAGGCGTTGTCTCAGCATACAACGAACCACCGGGTGGTGAGACTCATTTTGAGAAACTGGAATCCATACCGGCCAACAGGTTGCTTTTTTCAACCATTCCGGAACTACTTGAAAAAACGTCCCTTTCTCCAGAACAAACCCCTGTTTATGAAATCCGCAGAAAACTTGCAGATACCATTTCCGGTTGGAGATTCTACAACGCCAACGAAATGAACCTCAAGGAAATCCGTGAATCAGAACCTAAGATTACCGGCCATACTGAAACCTATCTTTTACCGTCAGGGAAAAATCTTCCCTCAGTTTTTGACAGTTTATGCCAGTTTGATTTCTCCTTTGAAGAAATTATCAATCAGGAACTGAGAAAGATTCTTCCCGCTTCAAGGAAGATCAGAGCTATTCGATCAGGCCGGTTAAGGCTCATGATAGAATGGTACCTTGAAGGTATCTCCAATGGCCTTCATTTGAGCGACATGTCAGACGGTACTGTCCGAATGCTGTGCTGGGCGTTGATTCTGTTGTCCCCTAAACCGCCAACCCTGATTGTCCTTGATGAACCCGAAATCGGGCTTCACCCGGCATGGATGAAAACCCTGGCCCAATGGATCATAACAGCCTCACAAAAAACCCAAGTTATTGTCAGCACTCATAGCCCCGACCTTCTGGATCATTTTACCGACCAGTATCAAAAGGTCATCTGCTTTAATACTGAAGGCAGGAATCATTTTAGCCCCAGGACATTACCCGAACACCTCCTGAAAGAAAAGTTAAAAGAGGACTGGGAATTAGGAGATTTGTACAGGGTTGGTGATCCGGCAGTCGGGGGGTGGCCGTGGTAATCTGGGTGTTTGCAGGGGGTGGTCACACTGAGTTAAAGGGACTTAATATTTTTCTGGAACGAAATTTTCCTGAACACAGGTTCAAGCGTTGCACACCGATGAAACAAAAACGAGGACCCAAACCGGGAAAAGAACAGAAGGCAAAAGCACTTGGCAAAACAGGCAAGGATCTGGCCAGCCAGATCAGCCATTTTCTGCCAGTTGCACTTCAAGATGACATCTGCGACCTCGTACTGGTGCTTGATGACTTGGACTGTCATGATGAAATTAATTCCACTGATTTTTTCAATGAGGCCATTGATGCCACTCCCGGAGCGGAGGATATTAATCGTTTCATCGTATTCGCCGCCCCTGAGATAGAATCTTGGCTGATTGCAGACTGGCAGAATACCTTTGCCGTGGATTACAGATTTAGATCTTTTCATGCAGGACTGCGACATCGCCTCAGCACTTCCCACAACATTTCATTTAATAATCCGGAATCTTTTTCAGAATTCAACCCCGATACTGATGCTTGTAGGGAAAAAATATCTGAGATTATCATTGATGCGGTGCAGGCTGAATCTGAAGAATGCGGAATAGCATTGCCTCATTTTTCGAAAAGAGAGCATTCACCGGAACTACTTATGATTGCCAAAGCCCAAGTTATCCAGCAAAAATGTCCGATTTTTGCAAAATTTTACCATTTTCTGACAGATACCGGTGAGTAAACTCAAAAAAAGCTTGACTCTTTGAGAAAGGTTGAATAAAAGTAAGAGTATTATATATTCTAAATGAGGATTTAAGTGATGAACCGATATTTTTGCTTTTTTATATTTACTTTTCTTGGCGGCTTTTATTTTACAAAGTCTGCTGATGGGGAGTATACGTAAAATATCGGAAGATATAATGTGAATACAAACCATGGGCAGACTGAGAATTCAGTAAATCCATGGTTTTTTTATTTTAAGGGCTGTGGGTTTTATACCTTCGGCCCTTTTTTTTTAGGCGGGTTTGGGATGGTATTTGTTCTGTTTCTCCTGGGCTTGGATGTCGATTGATAGGCGCTGTCTGGCAATCCGGCCTGATTTGAAGAGGGCCTGGTTTCAGTTGTTGCCCGGTTTTTTTGGTTTTACTTCACATTTTAGTATCCTTTATGATTCTTCGCGGCTTTTTACACTTTTGGGGAGTTCTGCCCTGAGAATTGGAATTGTCAATTTTTAATAAGTGTGAACGACCCAATGAAGATGATCGTATTTTTAGTAAATACTTAACTTAAGGAGATTGTTCAAATGTTGTTGCGAAAAACCACAATCGTTGTTCTGGTGATGTTGCTTTGTCTCTCCCCGGCGATCCTGCTGGCCAAGTCCGTGTATAAGGTGGGGGGAATATTTTCCTCAACGGGAAGGGCCTCCTTTCTGGGGGACCCAGAAAAGAAAACCATGGAGATGATGGTTGAGAAAATTAATGCCGCCGGTGGCATTGACGGTCACCTGCTGGAAGCGGTGATCTATGATTCCGAAGGGGATCCTGCCAAGGCCGTGAGCGCCGTGAACAAGCTGATCCACAAGGATAAAGTCCTTGCCATCATTGGGCCGTCCACCACCCCCACCACCCTGGCCATTGTAAATTTTGTGGAGCGTGCCCAGGTACCCCTTATCAGTTGTGCTGCCGGGGTGAAGATTACCTCCCCGGTGAAACCCTGGGTATTTAAAACAGCCCAGAGTGATCTTTTGGCCGTGGCAGCAGTGTATAAACACATTCAGGCCCAGGGTATTAAGAAAATTGGTATTATCACCGTGTCCAACTCTTTTGGTGAGAGTGGTAAAGCCCAACTGCTGGACCAGGCCGCGGATTTTGGAATTGAGGTGGTGCAGGCGGAAAGTTTTGGTGCCAAAGACACGGATACCACGGTCCAGCTGACCAAAATTAAGTCTGCCGCCCCCGAGGCCATTGTGTGCTGGGGTACCAATCCCGGACCTGCTGTAGTGGCGAAAAATGTCAAACAGCTTAAACTTGATATGCCTCTTTACCAGAGCCATGGCGTGGCCTCCCCCAAATTCATTGAACTTGCCGGTGATGCCGCCGAAGGCATTATTCTTCCCACGGGAAAAATTCTTGTCACTGGGCTTCTGGCAGACGACGATGCCCAGAAAAAAATTCTGGAAGACTATCAGGTTGACTATAAAGCCAAATATAAAGGAAATGTTTCTGGGTTTGGCGGATATGCCTTTGATGCGATTAACATTCTCGCCCAGGCCTTAAAGGGCAGTGATGGAGATAAAAATAAAATTCGTCAGGCTCTGGAATCCATGAAAAATCATGTGGGCGCCACGGGTGAATTTAATTTTTCTGCCCAGGATCACAATGGGCTTTCTCCAGATGCCTTTGTAATGGTAAAAATTAAGGGTGGTACCTGGACGCTGATTAAATAAGATTTTGGTGATGGGCCTGGTTCAAGTCCAGCAGGGATAAATAAGCCCATTATTATTTCTTATATGAGAATATAGCACCGGGGTACCGACAGCAGAGCCCCCGGCGGCTGCCCTGACCGGAACATTGGGAACCAAAGGGGGAGGATTTTTGCCCTTCCAGGCGTTAAGAAGCACTGACTCTGTTTGAGGACAGTTGCCCGCGGCAATAGTGGTTTAGCCTGGAAGGGCAAAAATCCCCCCCGACGTTCCCGTTCCGGTCAAGGCAGACGTTGGGGGCGGCATTATGCCATTTTCAATATACAATCTGTTGGAGCTCTTTATACCAGCAAAATAAAATCTTTAATTGTTGATCATTGGTCCCTGATTGTTGCAATCATGGGATCAATGGTTTATTAAAACGTGATATTCACGTTTTTTATGAAAAATAGGCAGGAATCGTTATGCAGGAGATCATTCAGTATCTTTTTTCAGGTATTACCACCGGAGCCATCTATGCCGTGATTGCTGTGGGGCTATCTATGCTCTACAGCTCCACGGAGCTGATTAATTTTGCCCATGGTGAATTTGTCATGGTGGGTGCCATGGCCATTGTGACCCTGTGGGTTCACATGGCCCTGCCTCTTCCCGTGGCCTTTGTGGGGGCGGTGGCTCTGGGGTGCTGCATGGGGCTTTTGTTTGAGCGTTTTGCCATCCGCACCGCCAAAAATCCCCAGCCCATTGTGTTGGTGATCATCACCGTAGGCGCTTCCATTTTTTTGAGGGGGGTAGCCATGATCGTATGGGGCAAAGACCCCTTCAGCGTTCCCTCTTTTTCCAGCCACGAATCCATTGAAATCGCAGGGGCAGCCCTTCTTCCCCAGAGTATCTGGATTGTGGGGGCTGCGGTTTTGCTTGCTGGAGGCATTCATTTCTTTCTTAAAAAAACCCTGACAGGTAAGGCCATGGTGGCCTGTGCCGTCAATAAGAAGGCTGCCTGGCTCACGGGAATTCCATCAGAAAAAATGGGGATACTGGCCTTTGCCATAAGTACGGGAAGTGGTGCCATTGCCGGCATATTCATTGCGCCCATTACCATGAGCAGCTACGACATGGGCACCATGCTGGGCCTCAAGGGTTTTTGCGCCGCCATGATCGGTGGGCTTGGCAGTTTATGGGGGGCCTTTGCCGGTGGTCTTCTACTAGGGGTTCTGGAATCTCTGGGGGCAGGATTGATCTCCTCTGGTTTAAAGGATGCCATCGCCTTTATTCTGCTTTTGTTAATTCTTTACATCTGTCCCGGGGGACTGTTTTCGGCAAAAGAGGCAAAACGATTTTAAATTATGGATGAGAATAGAAAAAAGAACCTTGTTGAAAACACAATTTTCATTTTGATTATCCTGGGCTGCGGATTGTGGGTAGACAACATCTATTACCTTCAGATCATGACCTTTATCGGCATTAACACATTGCTGGCATTGGGTTTGAACATGCTCATGGGATATGCAGGACAGGTGTCTCTTGGCCATGCGGCTTTTTATGGCATTGGCGCTTATACTACGGCAATTCTTTCTGGAACATACGGTGTCTCCCCCTGGATAGCCCTGGTGTGTGCCGTTGGGTGTGCCGTGTTCGTCGCCTTTGTCGTGGGCCTACCCACCCTGAAACTTTCAGGGTATTATCTGGGTATGGGCACATTGGGATTTGGCATGATCGTCAATATCCTGTTCCGGGAATGGAGCAGTGTCACCGGTGGTTCTTCGGGCTTTGTGGGCATTCCCATGCTGGAGCTGGGCTCCATCTCCTTTATGTCAGGCAGGAACTATTTTTTCCTGGTGTGGTTGGTGGTGCTGGTGGCCATGGTCCTGTGTCGACGGATTCTTTCCTCCCGTATGGGAAGGGCATTACGTTCCATCCATGATGGAGAGAATGCCGCCCTTGCCGTGGGGGTCAACACCCATTTTTTAAAATTGCAAATTTTCATGTTCAGTGCAGCCCTGGGTGCGGTTGCTGGTTTTTTATATGCCCATTTTGTCATGTTCATCAGCCCGGGATCCTTTGGTTTTATGGTGTCGGTGAAGATGGTCACCATGGTGGTCATCGGTGGCATGGCAAGTGTCTGGGGAGCGCTTTTGGGAGCATCCCTTTTAACCCTTCTTCCCGAGGTTCTCCACGGTTTTGCCGAGTATGAAATGATTGTTTTCGGGTTGATTCTTATGGTGGTCATGATTTTCATGCCCCAGGGACTTACCCGGGGACTGCTGGATATATATGAGCATTCAAGGAAAAAGAGGTAAATATTCGACCCGCACCCCCTCTTCACCTATTTGGGCCTGCTCACATAGCATTAGTATGCTACACAGTCCTAAATAGGCGAATATGGGGCACTGGCCAAACATTTACATTACCAACCCGAATATTTATAAAAAGAGATAATTGACATGGAAACAGATATGATGAAAGAGCCAGCCCAGGAAAATTTAAGCCTGCCCGGTGATGATTCTTCTGGGGATAACTCCCAAGGTCATGGCATGTTAGATGTGCGCGGTCTGACCAAAATGTTTGGTGGAGTTACGGCCCAGGACAATATCTCCTTTTCCATTGAACCGGGGATTGTATGCGGTCTCATTGGCCCCAATGGTGCGGGAAAAACCACTTTGTTCAATATGATCACAGGCATTTACAAGCCCGACTATGGTGAGGTGCTGTTCAACGGCAATCCCACCCGGAAAATGGCCGTACACCAGTTGGTCAGGGCGGGCATTGCCCGTACTTTTCAGCATGTGGAGCTGTTTGGTTCCATGACCTTGCTGGAAAATGTGCTGGTGGGCATGCACGTGAGAACAACGAGTGGATTCTGGGGGGCTGTCACCCGTATGCCATGGGTCATGAAAGAAGAACGCCAAGCCCGGGAAAAGGCCATGGAATTGCTGGAGTTCACAGGATTGGCCGAGTATGCCCATAGACCGGCCGGAGATCTTCCCGTGGGACGTCAAAAAATGGCGGAAATTGCAAGGGCACTGGCCTCAGATCCCAAACTGTTGCTATTGGATGAGCCAGCTGCCGGGTTGAACGCCGTGGAGACCGAGGCCCTGGGCCGACTGATTCAACGGGTGAAAAAAAGGGAGGTTACCATGATGTTAGTAGAGCATGACATGAGCCTTGCCATGGGGATTTCCGATAAAGTTATTGTCCTCGATCGGGGGAAAAAATTGGCAGAAGGCACCCCCCGGGAGGTACAAAATAATCAAGAGGTGATGGAGGCTTATCTGGGACAAGGATAAAAAATACTATGCTGAGAATAAAAAATTTAAAATGCAGCTATGGCAGTATCGTGGCCGTGCATGGGGTCAGCCTTTCTGTCAAAGAGGGGGAGTTGATCTCCATCATCGGTGCCAATGGCGCAGGTAAAAGCACACTGCTGCTGGCCATATGTGGTCTTCTAAAAACCTGGGAAGGGGAAATCGTTTTCCAGGATAGGGATCTTAAAGGCATGTCCCCCCCGGCGATTGTACGGGCCGGTATCAGCATGGTTCCCGAAGGGCGACAGATTTTTTCCCCTTTAAGCGTCATGGATAACCTTAAAATGGGGGCTTACACCATGTACCGAAAAGGGTTAAAAGCTCAGGTGAAAGAAGATTTCAACATGGTCATGGAGATGTTTCCCATTCTTCGGGAACGGGCAGATCAGCTGGCAGGGACCTTATCCGGTGGAGAACAGCAGATGCTGGCCATTGGCAGGGCGTTGATGGCAAGGCCCCGTCTCCTGGTGTTGGATGAACCCTCCATGGGGCTGGCCCCCAAGATTGTGGAGATGATTTTCGGGGTGATTACAACATTGCAAAGCCAGGGCGTTACCATTCTTCTGGTGGAACAGAATGCCCGGGCTGCCTTGAAAATTTCCCATCGCGGGTATGTGCTGGAGACCGGCAAAATGGTGCTCCAGGGAAGTGCGGATGAGCTGTTGGTGGATGACGATGTCAAACGGGCCTACCTGGGCCGGGATTATGGTGATTTCTATGACGGGAGGGATGCGTAATGCTGGATGTAACTGTTGAAGAAAAAGAGCAGCTCAAACTGGAGCGACTGCAGAGCACCTTGAACCGGGCATGTAAGAATGTTCCCTTTCATCGTAACCGATTCCTGGAAAGAAATCTTCTTCCCGAAGATATTGTCTCTTTAAATGATCTTGCCAAATTGCCTTTCATGGATCGGACCCATTTGGGAACCCACTACCCCTATGGATTATTTGCCGTACCCCTGAGGGACATTGTGCGTATTCACACGGCACCGGGCACCGGTGCCAGCCCTTCCATCAGTGGATATACCCGAACCGATCTTTTGATCTGGAAAAAATTGGTGGCCAGAAGTTTTGAAGCGGCCGGCGTCACCAGTCTGGATATCATCCAGATCCACCTGCCCCCGGGGCTTGCCAACTGGGGACGGGATTACAAAGATGGCGGCGAGGCCATGGGGGCCGGTGTAATTCCCAACTCCCCCCTTTCCCTGAACAAAACCCTCATGGTGCTCAGGGATTATAAAACCACCACCCTTGTCACCACCCCGGCCTTTGCCCAGCAGCTCATGGATCACATGTTTGATCAGGAACGCAATCCCAATGAACTGAATTTGAAACGCCTTATTCTGGTGGGGGAACCTGTGGAAGGAAAACTGGTGGCAGATCTGGAGGAGAGGCTCCATGTGGATGTGTGGCTCAACTATGGCCTGAGCGAAATTCCGGGACCGGCCATTGCCCATGAATGCCGCAGCCATTGTGATACTGATTCCTGTGGCAGCCATTGCGGATTGCACATCAATGATGATCATATTTTACCCGAAATTATTGACCCTGCCACGGGCACGCCCGTTCCCATGGGGGAAAAGGGAGAGCTGGTATTGACCACCCTGTCGGCCAGGGCCTTTCCCTTGATTCGCTTTCGTACGGGTGACATGGCTCGGTTTGTGGATGAACCCTGTGGGTGTACCTCTCCTTTGATGAAGTTGGAGTGGTTAAAGGAGCGGGCCGATAATATGATCATTATCTCCGGGATAAAGGTGTCCCTGGATCAGGTAAAAGCCTATCTTCAGGAGGCCTTGGCGGTGCCGTGCCCGGACTGTAGTGTGGCACGTATTCGTCAGGGGGGGACCGAACTCATGGGAATTTCCCTGGTCATGGATGATGTGCTTTTTTCCGATGAGATCAAAGAGCTGGAAACATTAATGGCTCGCACAGAAGATGCCCTGGCAGAGCAGGTGGGGGTACCCATTAAGATTCGTCTGGTTCAGAAACGGGTTTGATGGAATCCAGAAAGTAAGTACCTAAGTGAAAATAAGTACCTAAGTGCGCGGGTGCATTCCCCTTTTCCCGGCACTATCTATAACTTATTAATTTTATTAGCTAAGGCGTAAATTAACTCAGGAATTATATCTTTATAAATTAAAGGCTTAAAATTCCGACCGGGAAAATGGGAATACGCCCAAGTGCGCTATGCGTAGGGGACAGATTTTCAAATCTGTCCCCACCTCCGGTAGATCTACAGCGACTTTATGCTATCCACGATAAAGGGGGTGCACCGGACGGCCACGCTCTGTTTTTTTATCCAGATGCGGGCCATTGAAATGGATTCCCCATCAATATTGGTAATGTTGGCAAGCTCTTCGGCAAAGGCCACATCCTTGATATTAAACTCATAATAAAAAGTGTTGGGAGTAAAGGGATCGGTGATGAGAATTACCTTTGCCTTATTGGTGGGATGTTTTTTGGGAGAACCAGAAAAAGGGATGTGGTTGTGCTTATCCACATTTCGGGGTTTCTGGTAGGTTTGAATTTCGAATTTTTCTTTTAGCTCAACAAGATTAGCAATGGCCATGATATCCCTCCTCAAAGCAAATTTGAAATTTCATAATTTTACTATATACAGAAAAATAGTTTAAAAAAAGAGAAATGTTGGTATCCTTACAAATCACTTCAAAAGTCATTGTACTCTTTTGAGGTGTCACGGAACAACGTTATTCTTTGTTTGATGAAGGGACTTGATTCTAATTGCATCACCTTGCTCAGTGTTTGAGTTTACCTGTAAGCGGATTAAAATTGGAACAAAACCAAGAAATTGATAGACTGGAGCATATATGAGATTTAAGATTTCAAACAATTCTCTTATCAATATTTTAAAAGTGAAATCCATTCGCATGGTGATGTGCATTGCCATCATTGTTTTTGCGACATTGATTTCCTTTGATCGTTTTATCATCTACCCCTCGTTTATTAAGCAGTTGGGGCAGAATACTGAAAATGAAGCCCTGCGCCTGGCCAGCCATCTGGCTCCGGGATTGAGCCATTGGTTCTATGGGCCGGGGCCTCTTGAAATTGATCAGAATACCATTGCAAGATTGAAACAGCTGCAAACAGATTTTGATCTTTTAAAAATTGCTCTTTTTGATAAAACCGGCCATCGCTTTTACTCCACCTTGGAAGCGGACGTTGGCAGTGCAAATCACAGTGATTATTTTACGAATATTGTGTCACAAGGTAAAGTTTTTAGCCGGATGATCAAGAAAAAAACCACCTCCCTGGAGGGAGCCACCATCTCCACGGATGTGGTGGAGACCTATTATCCCATTATGGAGGGCAATCGGTTCCATGGTGCTCTGGAGCTCTATTATGATGTCACCGTTAGAATCAATGAATTAAAAAAACAGGTCATTGTGTCCATGGCCCTGATGTCTGGGCTTGCCCTTGCTTTGGCCATCATCATTCTGGTGGTTCTTAAAGAAATGGCAGTTAGTATGTTAAAACAACAGGAAGCCCAGGAGGCCCTCAAGGCCAGCGAAGCCCACCATCGGGAGCTGGTGCAGGGGGTTAACGGCATTATCCTTCGATTTAACACAGATTGCCGTATTCTATTTTTGAATCGATATGGTCTGGATTTCTTTGGTTTTCGGGAAGAGCAGATCTGTGGACGGCACATGCTGAAAACCATTGCCGAATCTTCTGCCACCAGTTCTAATACCTTTGCTGAAATGTTCAAAACCCTTTGCCGCCATCCGGAATCCCTTCCCCAGGATGAAAATCTATACGTTGATGAGAAAGGCAAAGAGATCTGGATTGCATGGACCAACAAACCCATCCGTGATGCCCAGGGAGACATTGTGGAGATCCTCTCCATTGGCATTGACGTCACCCAGCAAAAAAAGACGGAGCAACGTCTTCAGGAGCTTTTGGACAATACCATGCACATGCTGGAGGTTATGCCCTTTGGTATCATCATCGTGGGAAAAGATCGTATTATCCGCAAGGCTAACCGAGTGGCCCTGAATCTCATGGGGCTTGAAGCTGAAAAAGATATTGTGGGAAAGGTGTGCCACAATCGTATTTGCCCCGCAGAGGAATGCAATTGTCCGGTACTGGATCTGGGGCAACAGGTGGACAGTTCCGAGCGAATTCTCCTTGGGAAAAATAATAAACGCATTCCCATTATTAAAACTGTCCTGTCCACCATCCTCCAGGGAGAAGAGGTGCTTTTGGAAGCCTTTGTGGATATTACCGAATTGAGCCAGGTAAGACAAGAGGTGGGAAACGCCAATTTTAAATTGGAAATGGCCCTGGCAAAGGCCAATCTCATGGCTGAAAAAGCAGACATTGCCAACATAGCAAAAAGCGAATTCCTGGCCAATATGAGCCATGAAATCCGGACTCCTTTGAATGGCATCATCGGCATGACCCAAATTTTGATGGATACGGCAACCCTGGACGGTGATCAGCTACGTTACGCCAAAATCATCCAGAGTAGCGGGACGTCCCTTTTAAATATTATCAATGACATTCTTGATTTTTCTAAGATTGAAGCGGGTAAGCTTGAAATGGAAACCATCCCCTTTGATCTTCGTTTACTGTTGAGTGACTTTTCTGCCATGATATCCCTTCGCATCGAGAAAAAGGGGCTGGAGTTCATCTGTGCGGCCAGTCCAGAGGTGCCATCCCTGTTGCAGGGGGATCCCGGTCGGTTGAGACAGATACTGATTAACCTGGCGGGCAATGCGGTTAAGTTTACCAACCAGGGAGAAATTTCCGTACAGGTTGCCCTGGAGTCAGAAAGTCAAAGCCATGCCATGCTTCTCTTTTCTGTCAAAGATACTGGCATTGGTATTCAACGGGAAAAGCAGAAACACCTGTTCGAAAGCTTTACCCAGGCAGACACCTCAACCACCCGAAAATATGGGGGGACCGGTTTGGGGCTCACCATTTCCCAGACCTTGTGTCAGTTGATGGGCGGAACCATCGGTATCAACAGTGAAGAGGGCAGGGGCTCTGAGTTTTGGTTCACTGCAGAATTTGAAAAACAAAAAATAGATCCAAACGCCATAAAGAGCATGCCAAAAGTAGATCTTAAGGGGCTGCGTGTCATGGTGGTGGATGATAATAAGACCAATCGAACAATTTTATCCACCCAGCTCAATGCCTGGGAAATGGTTGCAACTGCCTATCCCAGTGGGGCCGCTGCTCTTGAAGCGTATGGCATAGAGATAATGGCGGGACCTGCTTTTGATTTGGCTATTCTGGATATGCAGATGCCGGACATGGATGGATTAACCCTGGGTAAACTAATACAGGAAGAAAAGAGTGTCTCCAGCCCTCCCCTGATCATGATGACTTCCGTGGGACGGGCAGGGGATGCCAAACGATTTAAGGACGCTGGTTTTTCCGCCTATCTTGTGAAGCCGGTGGGGCAACTGGATCTCATGGATGCCTTGTCCACGGTTCTTTCAGGGCACCCCCTTGAGATGGAGCAGCAACCCATTATTACCCGGCATACGGTTCGGGAAATAATGGGTTGC